>JGI20159J14440_10000537_pt1 | contig 28631 bp, 26 predicted proteins | sample COG_09_FD_14440 | JGI IMG/M metagenome (IMG submission 14440) | reverse complement strand
GATCTATCACCTGTACCAATTTTGGTTTTCCTATCTTTGGATCTCTCTTGGTCAATTCTAGATCTCTCTAATTCATATAATCTAGCTCTTAAAATTTTCATACCTTTTGCTTTGTTTTTATGTTGAGATTTTTCATCTTGTTGTGAAACAGACAGGCCTGTTGGTATATGAGTTATTCTTACAGCGCTATCCGTTGTGTTTACTGACTGTCCTCCAGGACCACCAGCTCTAAAAACATCAATTCTTAAATCTGAATCATTTATTTTAAGATCAACTTCCTCTGCCTCAGGTAATACAGCAACTGTTGCTGCAGAAGTGTGGATCCTTCCTTGAGTTTCCGTATCTGGCACTCTTTGAACTCTGTGAACTCCACTTTCATATTTCAACGTAGAATAAATATTGGTTCCTTTAATTGATGCTATAACTTCTTTTAAGCCTCCTGCATCACTTCTAGATATAGATATTACATCAAGTATCCATTTTTTTTTATGACTTACTTTTTCATACATTTTAAAAAGATCGGAAGCAAATAAACTTGCTTCGAGGCCGCCTGTTCCAGCTCTAATTTCTATAATTGCATTTTTTTTATCAGCCTCATCTTTTGGAAGTAAAAATAATTTTAATTTTTTCTCATTTATTTCATATTGAGATTGTAATTGTATTAATTCTAATTCAGCCATACTTTTAAGTTCTTCGTCTCCAGCACTATCTTCTAAAATTTTTTCTATTTCTATTTTATCATTTTCAAAAGAAATATATTTTTTAGCATTTTCTATTATCTCATTAACATCTGAATATTCTTTAGATTTTTCTGCAAATAATTTCTTATCTAAATCTCCTGAAGAAAGATCTTTTTCCAATATAGAATGTTTCAATATCAATTCTTCAATTGTTTTTACAGGGATCATGATTTTTTTTCTAATTCAGAGGCTTTCTTTTCAACTTCTAAAACAACTTTTTTTATAATGTCATCTGTTAAAACTTTTTCACTTTGCACTCCAGATAAATAAAGCATATTATTGCCTTTTCCTCCCCCTGTAATACCTATATCAGTCATAGCTGCTTCTCCTGGGCCATTAACAACACATCCAATAATTGATAATGTAACAGGAGTTTTGATGTGAGATAGCCTATCCTCTAAAATTTTTACAGTATCTATTACTTGAAAAGCTTGTCTTGCACATGATGGGCAAGATATAATCTTTACACCTCTATTTCTTAAACCTATTGATTTCAATATTTCATTTCCTACTTTAATTTCTTGAGGAGGGTCATCTGATAAAGAAATTCTTATTGTGTCTCCAATCCCATCCATCAATAAAGAGCCTAAACCTATCGATGATTTTATACTTCCAGACATAAAACTTCCAGCCTCAGTTATTCCAAGATGTAATGGATAGTCTGTTACTTTTGAAAGTTGACGATATGCAGCAATTGATAAAAAAACATCTGATGATTTTACACTTATTTTAAAATTAAAAAAATCTTGATCTTCTAAAATTTTTATATTTCTTAGTGCGCTTTCAACCAAAGCTTCTGGGCATGGTTCTTTAAATTTTTCTAAAATATCTCTCTCTAATGATCCTGCATTGACTCCTATTCTTACTGAACAATCATTATTTTTTGCTGCACTCAAAACTTCATGAATTTTTACTTTATCACCTATATTACCTGGATTTATTCTTAAACATTTTGCTCCACTTTCAGCAGCTTCGACTGCTCTTTTATAATGAAAGTGTATATCAGCAACAATAGGCACAGGTACATGATCGACTATCTCTTTGAGCGCAGAAGTAGAATCTTTATCGGGACATGAAACTCTGACTATATCAGCACCTTCTTCAGCAATATCATTAATTTGATTAATCGTAGCTTTAACGTCTGTTGTTAAAGTATTTGTCATAGACTGAACAGAGATAGGATTGTCTCCGCCAATTTTTACATCACCAACATTTATTACTTTTGTTTTTCTTCGTTTAATATCTCTAAAGGGTCTAACACTCATTTTTTAATCTAATTTAAATTCTTTATGTAGGGCAGCTATAGCTTTCTTAACTTGTTTGGTTGAAATCAAAACAGAAATTTTTATCTCTGATGTAGAAATCACTAAAATATTTATTTTTTTTGAAGCTAAAGCTTGAAACATTCTATAAGTAATTCCTGGAGTTGTGATCATTCCAACTCCAATAATTGAAACTTTTGACATATCTTTATCAAAGGATAGTTTTTTATATGATATCTTTTTGTTTTGTTTGATCAATTTCTCAGATTTTTTCAAATCTTCTGATTTAATTGTAAAAGTTAAATCTGTATCTTTACCATTGAGAGAAATATTTTGTACAACCATATCTACATTTATTGAATTTTGAGATAACGGTTTAAAAATGGATGCTGCAACACCTGGTCGATCTTTAACACCAACAATGGTAATTTTTGCATCATTTTTTGTTGAAGATATTCCAGTAATAATTTGATCACTAAAAGCTTTTGAAGAACCTGTTATTAAAGTCCCAGATTTTGTAACAAATGAGGATTTAACTTGGATATCTATTTTATTTAGTTTAGCATCTTGAACTGAAGTCGGCTGCATAACCTTTGATCCTAAAGATGCCATTTCCAACATTTCATCATAAAAAATTTTTTGAATTTTTTTTGCATTTTTATATTGTCTTGGATCTGTTGTGTAAACTCCATCAACATCCGTATAAATTATACACTCATCAGCTTTAATAAACTTAGCCAACATAATAGCTGTAGCATCTGAGCCGCTTCTGCCAATAGTAGTAATTCTAAATTTATTATTAATACCCTGAAACCCTGTGATAACAGGAATTCCACCACTTTTTAAATAATCATTTAAATTATTAACAAAAACTTTGTTAATTCTTGCAGCAGAGTAAGGACCATCTGTTATTATTGGTAATTGCCAAGACATCCAAGATCTGGACTTAAATCCATTATTAATTAGCCTTCCTGCAATTAAAGCACAGGACACTTGCTCTCCTGTAGATAGCAAAGTGTCATATTCTGCTTTATCAAAGTTGCCACTTATTAACTTTGACTTACTAACAAGATCATTTGTTGCACCACTCATTGCAGACGAAACTACTACTACCTTATTTTTTTTTCTTTTATAAGACGCAATTATTTTACAAACTTTTTTAATTCTATCAATACTTCCTACAGAAGTTCCACCAAATTTTAATACAACAGTTTTCATTGATCTTTTTAATTGTTATAACTTAATTAATATTTGATAAAATACATCTTAATTGTTATGTCAACTAATTATCTATCATGAGTAGTGTAAATAAAAAAGAAATTGAAAAATTTTCAAAAATGGCGTCTGAATGGTGGGATCCAAAAGGAAAATTTAAACCACTTCACAAATTTAATCCTATTAGAATCAGATATATCAAAGAAAATATAATTAGTAATTTTAAATTAAAAAATAAAATAAAAGCTTTAGGGGGAGTAAATATTTTGGATATTGGATGTGGTGGAGGATTACTTTCGGAGCCAATGCAAAGATTAGGGGCTAATGTCACAGGAATAGATGCATCAATAAAAAATATTAAAATTGCAAAACTACACGCAAAAAAAAATAAACTTAAAATTAATTATTTGTGTACATCTCCTGAAAAACTTAAAATTAATAAAAAATTTGATGTAATCTTAAATATGGAAATTGTTGAGCATGTCGAAGATGTTCAATTTTTTTTAGAATCTTGTTCTAAGCTTTTAAAGAAAAATGGGATCATGTTTGTAGCAACAATCAATAAAACATTAAAATCTTATATGTTTGCAATTATTGGGGCAGAATATGTTTTGAGATGGCTGCCAATTGGCACACATGAATGGGAAAAATTTGTAAATCCCGATGATTTAAAAAATATTTTAAAAAAAAATAATTTAACTTTAAGTAGATTAGATGGAATGAATTTCAATATAATTAAAGACGAATGGAAAATTTCAAAAGATTTATCTATAAATTATATTGCGAAATTTATAAAAAATTAATTACTATTATCTTCAAGCCAAGGTATCATTTGAGTATCAATACCCTCTTCTTGCAGTTCCTTAAGATCTTTTTTAGTAGCACTACCATAAATATTTTTTGATTTTTTTTTTTCATTATAATGAATAGATCTTGCTTCGTAAGCAAAATTTTCACCAACATACTTAAAATTATCTTTTATAAATTTTTGATAATTTTTAATAGTTTTTTTAATTTCATTATGTTTTGTTATATCTATGTTTTCTTTTTGTTTTTGATTATTATTTATTAATTGCGGGGCCATTAAAGTTTTTTCAACTTTTAGCGAATTACATTTATGACAAGCTAGAAATTTTTTTTTTTTTAATTTGTCATATTCTTTTGAAGAAGCAAACCAACTATCAAATTTAGTCTTGCAATCGTTACAAATTAATTTGTACTTAATCATAAATAGCAATTAATAATTATAATTAATATATCAAGATCTTTTAACTCCTATAATCTGAGTTAATTTTAATATAATCATTTGTAAGATCCATTGAAAATACAGTAAAATTTTTAGTTCCAGTTGAAATATCAATATTTAAATCAATATTTTCATTTTTCATATAATCGGCTACTACTTTTTCGTCGTAACTTTGATATAATTTTCCATCATGGACAATTTTAAAATTACCAAATTTAAGAGATAATTTTTTTAAATTAATTTTTGGCCCAGCTTTACCAATTGCCATTATAACTCTACCCCAATTAGGATCTTCACCAGCAATTGCAGTTTTAACCAAAGGTGAATTTGCTACTGATAAAGCAATTTTTTTTGCATCTATTTCACTTTTGCATTTTTTTACATTAACAGTAATAAATTTTGATGCTCCCTCACCATCTGAAACTACTCTTTTTGCTAGATTTAATAAAACACTTTTTAAAGCATTATCAAAATTTCTAATTTTTTTATCATCAATACTTTTTATTTGAGAATTTTTAACTTTATTAGTTGAAAAAATTGAAACCATATCATTTGTGCTAGTGTCTCCGTCGCATGATATTGCATTAAAAGTTGTTGTTATATTTTTTTTTAACAATTTTCTTAAAATATCATTGGATAGGCTCGCATCAGTAAAAATATATCCTAAGGTTGTTGCCATATTTGGGTGTATCATACCTGACCCCTTAGCTATTCCATAAATTTTGATTTTATCATTTCCAATTTTGCATTCTTCCATAGCTAATTTAGGTTTTGTGTCTGTAGTCATTATTCCAAGAGCAGCCTTCATCCAAATAAATTTATTTTGAGTATATTTAACTTTATTTATTAAGCCTGGTAGTTGAGTAATAATTTTATCATAAGGAAAAGGCTCTCCAATAGTTCCTGTACACCCAAATATAATTTCTTTTGGTAAGATTTTTTTAGGATTATCTTCATCCTGAATTTGTTTTTCAGTCAATTTTTTTGAGAGAGAGTCTGCTATTTTTTTTAAACCATCATAACCTTGTTTGTCAGTAAAAGCATTTGCATTTCTAGTATTAACAACAAGTGAGTATATTTTTTTACTTTTCTGATTTAAATTCCATTTAATATTTTCTGACAAAATTTTAGACTGCGTATAGACAGAGGCATAATTTGCTCCATCCCTAAAATAAAACATTGATAGATCATCTCTGTTATCTTTATATAAATTTGCACTTACAACAGAAATTGATAAACCATCAATGTGATCTAAGTCTTGAAAATCAATCATTCTAGCGTTTTTTGATTTTGAAGATAAAAAATTAGTTAAATTAATTCCCATAGTATTTAAAATTTTTATTTAATACATATATTAAACAATATAAGTAAAGAATAAATCAAATAGTAATGTTTAACCCATTAAATCTAATTTCAAAATTAATTAAATCTAGCAATCAAAAAGAGCTAGATAGAATTGGAAAAATAGTAACAAAAATAAACTCTTTGGAAGAAAATTTTAAAAATTTAGACGATTTAGATTTTCCTAAAAAAACACTCAATTATAAAGAACAAATTGAACAAGGGAAAAAATTGGATGAACTTTTACCAGAGGCTTTTGCATTAGTGCGAGAAGCTTCTAGAAGGGCCAGAAATGAAAGGCATTTTGATGTACAATTGATTGGGGGGATTGTTCTTCACGAGGGTAAAATTGCTGAAATGAAAACAGGTGAAGGTAAGACTTTAACTATAACGCTTGCTGCATACTTAAATGCTTTAAATAATAAAGGTGTTCACATAGTAACTGTAAATGATTACCTGGCAAAAAGAGACTCTATCGAAATGGGTCAAATTTATAACTTTTTAGGTTTATCATCTGGTTACATCAACAATGATCAAGATGATATTGAGAGAAAAAAAAATTATAATTGTGACATAACTTATGCAACAAATAGTGAATTAGGTTTTGATTATTTAAGAGATAATATGAAATTTTCAGAAATGGAAATGGTTCAACGACAACATTCTTTTTCAATAGTTGATGAAATAGATTCTTGCTTAATTGATGAAGCAAGAACTCCTTTAATAATATCTGGGTCAACAGAAGATAAAACTTTTCAATATCTTGCAATAGATAAACTTATAAAACATTTAATAAGTAAAGATTATGAAATTGATGAAAAAGACAAGAGTATTCTTTTAACTAATGAAGGAATAAATAGTGTAGAAAAAATTTTTTCTGATGCTGGTATATTAAAAAATAATAATTTTTATGATCCTGAAAATTTAAGTTTAGTTCATCATGTTAATCAGGCTTTACGTGCAAATCATCTTTTTGAAAAAGGTAAAGATTATATTGTAACAGATGGAAGTCTTAAAATTATAGATGAACTTACAGGTAGAATTTTGGAAGGAAGAAGATTTGGTGATGGTTTGCATCAGGCACTTGAGGCAAAAGAGAAAATTAATATTAAAGCTGAAAATCAAACTTTAGCTTCCATAACTTATCAAAATTATTTTAAACTTTATAAGAAGATATCTGGTTGTACTGGTACTGCTGCAACTGAAGCAGAAGAATTTTATGAAATTTATAATTTACCGGTTGTTGTAATCCCAACAAATAATGAAATGATCAGAAAAGATTATAATGATCAAATTTTTAGAACAGAAAATGAAAAGAATGATGCTATTATTGATAAAATAATTGAATGTCATAAATCAGGCCAACCAATTTTAATTTTTACCTCGAGTGTTAATAAATCTGAAATTTACGCAAATTTATTAATTAAGAAAAACATTAAACATGTTGTTTTAAATGCTAAAAATCATGAAAATGAAGCAGAAATAATTGCCAATGCCGGTAAAGAGCAATCAGTAATTATAACAACAAGTATATCTGGAAGAGGTGTCGATATACAATTGGGTGGAAAAAAAGGATCTATTCAAGATGATCAATTAAAAATTGATAAAGATAAAATTAAATCTTTAGGTGGCTTATTTGTTATTGGAACTGAAAGAATGGAGTCAAGAAGAGTTGATAATCAAGCGAGAGGTAGAGCTGGTAGGCAAGGTGATGAAGGTAGTTCAATATTTTATGTAAGCCTTGAAGATGATCTAATGAGAATTTTTGGCTCAGAATCTATGAACAAGATGTTAGAAAAATTAGGACTAAAAGATGGTGAAAGTATAGATCACCCATGGATTAACAAAGCTTTAGAAAGAGCCCAACAGAAAGTTGAAGCAAGAAATTTTGATATAAGAAAAACTCTTATTAAGTTTGATAATGTGTTGAACGATCAAAGACATGTTGTTTTTTCGCAAAGAAAAAATGCAATGAATAGTAAAAATATCTTTGAATATTCAGATGAATTTTTAAAAGAAATAATTCAAGATTTAGTAAAATTAAAAATTCAGAAACTATCAAATCCTAAGAATAATGAGTTTGATAACCGTATTAAACAAATTGTTGGTAAAAGTTTTGATGCAATTGAAATGGAAGAATTAATTTCTGCGACAGACAACGAATTAAAAGAAAAAATAACAAATAAATTTAATGAATCAAGAAATGAACGAATTAAAATACTTGGTGAAGATCACGCTAAAGAGATAGAAAAAAGAATATTTCTACAATCAATAGATTTAAATTGGAAATCACACATACAATATTTGGAACAATTAAGACAAGTAATTGGACTAAGATCTTATGGACAGAGAGATCCTTTAATTGAATACAAAAAAGAAGCTTTTGATCTTTTTGCAAATCTTTTAGAAAAATTAAAATTAGACTATGTGACAATTCTTATGAATTTAAAAGTAGTTAACGAGAGACCTCAAGAGCAAGAAACCAAAAAAAATATGATAGACCAAATTAAAAAAGGGAAAAAAATTGGTAGAAATGAACCTTGCTTCTGTGGATCAGGTAAGAAATTCAAACATTGTTGTGGAGCTTTGCAGAACTAGTAAAATAGAATAGCTAATACCATAAATAGAATTAATCCTAAAACTGCAGATCCAATTAACACTTTTTTTGATTTTATAATTTTATCAATATTATTTTTTTTANTACTTAATGTGCTTAAATCGTCAGGATTAGTAACAAAACCTTTGCTTCTTCCAATCTTCAAAAATTTATTTTTTCTTTCATTCATGATTTCTTCTGATGAAAAATCTTTAAAATAATCTAAATTCTTTGATATTGAATTTCTAAGATTATCCAATATTAAATCTCTATCTCTATGCGCTCCACCTAAAGGCTCAGGGATTATTTCATCAATAACTTTTAATTCTAACAAATCTTTTGCAGATAGCTTCATTGCTTTAGCTGCATCAAGCATTTTTTTTGGATCTCTCCACAAAATAGTTGCACATCCTTCTGGAGAAATAACAGAGTAAATTGCATTTTCTAACATAATTACTTTATTGGATGATGCTAAAGCTATTGCACCTCCTGAGCCCCCTTCACCAATTATAATTGCTAGTGTTGGAACTTTAAGTTCCATGCAGCACTCAATTGATTTTGCAATTGCTTCTGCTTGACCTCTTTCTTCCGCACCTACTCCAGGATATGCTCCAGGAGTATCAATAAAAGATATTATTGGAATATTAAATTTATTTGCCAAATTCATCAATCTAATAGTTTTTCTGTAACCTTCTGGTCTCATCATTCCAAAGTTTCTTTCAATTCTACTTTCTAAATTTTCTCCCTTTTCTTGTCCAATTACTAAAATAGACTTTCCATTAAATTTTGCAAAACCAGTTATTACAGATTTATCCTCACCATAATATCTATCACCCGATAAGGAGATAAAATCTTCAAATAAATTATCTATAAAAAATTTTGATTTTGGTCTGTCTTCGTGTCTTGCAACCATTGTGGTTTGCCAAGGATCTAAATTTGAATAAATATCTTTTAATTTTTCATCAAGTTCAGCTTGAGTGCTAGAAATTTTTTGAGTATCTACCTCAGAAAGACCATCTTGGTTATAGGGATCTTTCAGTTTTTCAATTTCACTTTCTAGGTTTTTAATATCTGACTCAAAATTTAGGTAATTTTTCATAATTTACTTATAGCTGAAAGATAATTTATAAAAAAGGCAATAAAATGTTAAGTGAACAAAGCTAATTTTTAATTAATTGACTTAATATTTTTAAATAGTACAAATTTCTAGTCGGGAGAGACTAATTATTGAATTTAGCACCGAAGGAGCAACCACCCCGGAAACTCTCAGGTACAATGGACCGATCAAAGCATAACACTCTGGAAAGAGATTAATTTCCGCCGAAGGAGCAAAACTCTCAGGCAAAAATACAGATGGGGTGAAAGAAAGTGCTATGCAAAATAAATATATAAAAATTAACACTCTTAAAGTTTCAGAAAACTTATTAAAATTTGTTAATGAAGAACTACTAGATGGCATAGATATTTCGTCTGAAAAATTTTGGCATGGTTTTGAAAAAACAATAAATGAACTTGCGCCAAAAAATAAAGATTTAATTAAATTTAGAGAAGATTTACAAAAAAGAATTGATGATTGGCATGTTGCAAATAAAAGTAAAAGTTTAAATTTAGACGAATACAAAAATTTTCTAAATAAAATAAATTATTTAAAAAAAGAAGGCTCAGATTTTACAATTGAAACTAAAAATGTAGATGATGAAATATCAAAGATTGCAGGACCTCAATTAGTGGTACCAATTATGAATGCTAGATATGCACTCAATGCAGCTAATGCTAGATGGATGAGCTTATATGATAGCCTATATGGTACCGATGTTATTGAGCAATCTGAAGATAGCGTTTCTGAAAGATATGACCCTTTAAGAGGTGAAATGGTTATAAAATATGGCAGAGATTTTTTAGATAATTATTTTCCTTTAAAAGATTTAAGTTGGCATAAAATTACCAGTGTTGCAATTAAAGATGGTAAATTAAAAATTTTAAAAGGTGCCGATATTTTTAGTTTAGTTGACGATCAAAAATTTGTAGGTCATAGAGGAGAAGCTGATAATCCTTCGGCTATAATCTTAATAAATAATAATTTGCATATTGAAATTTTAAGAGATCCTAGAGCTTTTAGTGCTCAACAAGATCATGCAGGTATAAGTGAAATAATTTTAGAATCCGCTGTATCAACTATTTGTGATAATGAAGATAGTGTTGCTGCTGTAGATGCTGCAGATAAAATTATCTGTTACAGAAATTGGCTAGGATTAATGAAAGGTGATCTTAAAACCAAATTTGAAAAAGATGGTAAATTATTTGAACGAAAATTAAATCCAAACAGAAGTTATATTTCAAAAGATGGTAAGGGGCTTAAATTACATGGTAGGAGCCTTTTGTTGATTAGAAATGTGGGACATTTAATGACTAATCCCTCCATAATTTTAAGTAATGGAAATGAAGTTCCAGAAGGAATTATGGATGCATTTATAACTTCAGCTGCTGCACTTCATGATATTAAAAATAAAAATAATTCAAGAACTGGTTCTATATATATAGTAAAGCCAAAAATGCATGGCCCTGATGAAACTGCATTTACTAATTTAATTTTTTCAAGAGTTGAGGAAGTCTTGGGTCTAGAACAGTATACTTGTAAAATAGGCATAATGGATGAAGAAAGAAGAACTTCTATTAATTTAAAAGAATGCATAAGAACATTAAAAAATAGAGTATTTTTTATAAATACAGGATTTCTAGATAGAACCGGCGATGAGATGCATACATCTATGGAGGCTGGACCAATGATAAAAAAAGGAGACATGAAATCTTCTAAATGGATCATGGCTTATGAGAACAATAATGTTGATGTTGGTTTAAAATGTGGATTATCAGGAAAAGCTCAAATTGGAAAAGGTATGTGGGCAATGCCAGATAAGATGCAAGATATGATGGAACAAAAAGTTGGGCATTTAAAAGCTGGGGCTAATTGTGCTTGGGTGCCTTCTCCCACAGCAGCTGCTTTACATGTATTACATTATCATAAAATAAATATTTTTGATGAACAAAATAAAATTTTGATAAGAGAAAAGGCAAAACTTGACGACTTATTAACAATCCCAATTGCAGATAGACCAAATTGGTCCATAGATGAAATTAATAAAGAAATTTCTAATTCTGCACAAACTTTATTAGGTTATGTGGTTCGATGGATAGACCAAGGTGTTGGATGTTCAAAAGTGCCNGATATTAATAATATTGGACTTATGGAAGATAGAGCAACCCTTAGGATATCCTCACAACATATTGCTAATTGGATACATCATGGAATAACAACTAAAATTCAAGTAACTGAAATCATGAAAGATATGGCAAAAATTGTAGATGCTCAAAATAAAAATGATCCCAAGTATGTAAATATGAGTGATGACTTTGATCGATCTATAGCTTTTAAAACTGCATGTGATTTAGTTTTCAAAGGCAAAGATCAACCATCAGGCTATACAGAGCCTCTATTACATCAAAACAGGTTAAAAAAAAAATTTAATCTGAATTAGAGTTTAAATTAGCTCTATTTTTAAAAGCAGAAAATAAAGTTCCGTCATCTAAACTTTCGATCTCACCACCAACAGGTAGACCTTGTGCTAATTTAGTAATTTTCACTTTAGTATTTCTTAAACTATCTTGAATATAGTATGCCGTAGTTTGTCCTTCGACAGTTGCACTTGTTGCAAGTATTACTTCTTCAATGTTATCTCTATTAACTCTCTCTACCAAAGAGTTAATTAAAAGATCTTCTTTTCTTTGTCCGACTGACGAAATAGTTCCTCCTAAAATATGAAAATATCCTTGAAAAATATTTGAATTTTCGATTGACCATTGATCTGCAATATCCTCTACAACACAAATTTTGGTAAATTTATCTTTAGTAGTTTCACAATTTACACATCCAGTTGAAATTGATTTTAATGAACCACATGAATTACATCTGGTTACATTTTTATAAACCTGGGCCAATGTATTTGCCATAGGTTTAACAAGCTCATCACGATTATTTATTAATTTTAAAACAATCCTTTTAGCCGATTTTGGTCCTAAACCAGGAAGTTTAGATATTAATTTTATTAATTCTTCTATCTCACTAATATTTTGCATTAATTAAAGTGGCCATTTAAAACCAGGTATTCCAAATCCACCTGTAGCTTTAGAAATTTCTTCAGTGGTCTTTGATTTAAGTTGAGATTTTGCACTATTATGAGCAGCTACAATCAGATCTTCTATTATGGATTTATCTTCTTTTATAACTTCATCAGATAATTGAATTTTTTGCATTTCACCTTCTCCATCAAGTATAATTTTAACAGAGTTTGAGCCAGAAACTCCTTCAGCTTTTATCTCTTTAATTTTTTCTTGGCTTTCTTTCATTTTCGCCTCAAGCTCTTTAGCTTTATCCAAAATTTTTGTAAAATCAGTCATTTAATCCTCTTTTTTATTTATTTTAACATCTAGTAATTCAGCATCTGGAAATTTTTTGATCATAGTTTTATAGATTTCTAAATTTTTAACCTCATTAATTAGTTCTAATTTTTTATTTTCTTGCTTCTCTTTCACAGACATCTCACCTTTAGATTTACTAAATGTTATTATCCATCTCTCGTTTGTCCACTCGAAAAGTTTTGATGATATGTCTTTAACAAAATCTTTATCTAAATTGTCATTAAAAGAAATTTCTATTCTATTTTTCTCAAATTTTACAAGATTTACATTTTTTTCTAATTCATATTTTAATTTAATTTCTTTATTTTGAGAACAAACATTAAGCAAATCATCAAATGAATTAATTAAACTCTTATCTATTGCTTTAACGTTGGCATCAATTTCAGGTTTGTTTTTTTCCTCTTGTGAAATATTCTTTATTTGATCAATAGTTTTAATGCTACTTTCTATTTCGATTTCTTTTTTAATTTCTGTATTGTCAATTTTTTCATTCTCTAATGAAAAACTAGAATTTTTGTTTAATTTTATTGAACTTAAATGCATCAATCTAATTAAAAACATTTCAATAGATAGATGTTGGTTGGAAACTATATCCAGCTCCTCAAGAGATGAGATAGCAAACTGCCAAAATAAAATTAGCACCTCTGAATCTACTTTACTAGATATATCTTTAATTTTTGAGAACTCTTCATCATTTAAAGAAAAGTTTGTACTTTCCAAAGTTAATGAATTGATATTTTTAAAATAATATAGAAGTTCTAAAAAGTCATTTATAAAAACTTTTGGCTCAACACCTTGATCATAAATTTTTCTGTAAATATTAATTACCTTGGTTTCTTCTCCTTTTAAAATTAGTTCAAATAAATCAATTAATTGAGATTTATCAAAATAACCAAATATTTTTTGTGCACTACTTAAATCTAATTCGGTATCTCCATCTAAACTTAATAATGCTCTATCTAATAAAGATAGGGCATCTCTAACAGATCCTTCTGATATTTTAACAATTAATTTCAAAGCATCATCTGAAGCTTTGCCATTTTCTTTGTCTTTTATTTTTTTAACAAAGCCAAATAATTCTGTAGATTTAATTCTAGAGAGATCAAATCTTTGACACCTTGATACTACTGTAATTGGAATTTTTTTAATTTCAGTGGTTGCAAAAATAAACTTAAGATATTCTGGCGGTTCTTCTAATGTTTTTAACAAAGCGTTAAAAGCTTGTTTACTCAACATATGAACTTCATCTATTATAAATATTTTATATTTAGCAGAAGTTGGTCCATATCTTGAAAATTCAATTAGATCTCTAACATCGTCAACACCAGTTTTACTTGCGGCATCCATTTCAAGAACATCAATATGACTTGAGCTTGTTATTGCCTCACAATTTTCACATAAATTTTCTTTACATAAATTTTCAATACCATTTGAGCAATTAAGTGCTTTAGCAACTATTCTAGCTGTTGTGGTCTTGCCGATTCCTCTTATACCAGTGAACAAATAAGCATTCGGGACTTTATTGGCTATTATTGAATTCGTTATAGTTTCTGTTACGACCTCTTGACCAATAAGATCATCAAAACTTTGTGGTCTATACTTTAACGCTAATACTTTTGAATTATTATTCATTTTTTTAATTTAAGGAGACTAGAACCTGAATAACTGTCTCTACGACTGCTTCCGTTAAGATCTGGTCGGGTTCAAGCAGCATTCACCTCTAGCCTCCACAACTATTATAGCAGTTATATTTTCTATTCTACAAGAAAAGATTATTTTTTTTTCTCTCTCAATTTATCAGCCTCAAAAACACCCAAGACGTGAAAATCTTCACAATGAAGACCTAACTCCTCTAAAGATTTTTGGACTTTTGGATCTTCAATATGTCCGTCTAGGTCGCACAAAAAAAAGAAAGAATCGAATGTATTTTTTTCTGGATAACTTTGTAATTTTGTCAAATTAACTCCATTAATTGCAAATCCTCCAAGAGATTGATAAAGAGCAGCCGGTTTACTTTTTAGCTTGAATAAAAAAGAAGTAATGTATTTTCTACTTTTAAATTCAGGCTGAGAAATATTCTTTCCCATAACTAAAAACCTTGTTAGATTACCACTTTCATTTTCAATATTCTTTTTAATAATATCTAATCCATAAATTTCTGCGCTTAAAGATGATGCTATTGCAGCTTTTTTTATATCTTTTGATTTAGAAATCATTTCAGCAGACCCTGCTGTATCAGCTCTAATGTGCTCAGCTATATTATTTTTTTTTATAAATTCTGAACATTGAGACAATCCTTGAGCATGTGAATAAACTTCTTTTATTTGGCTAAGCTTTATACCTGGGTGACCTAATAAATTATGTTCTATTTTTTGAAAATGCTCTCTATAAATATTTAATCTATGTTTGAAAATTAAATATTCTATACCAATATTTCCTGTAATTCTATTTGACTCAGGAATAATTATTTTACAGTCAGGCTCTAAAGTTGCTTTATCAAAACAATCATCAAATGTTTTACATGGTAATATTTCTGCATCTGGATCAACTGATAATGCTGCCAAATGAGAATATGCTCCAAAAGTTCCTTGAAAATAAATTTTACGCATTAAACTTTATATTCCATTATTTTTTTTAAGGCTAGATAATCTTCTTTTGTATCAACTCCTATTGGAGATGATTTTGCAAGCCCTACATTTATTTGTATATTATTATCTAAAGCTCTTAATTGCTCTAATCTATCCTTTATTTCATTTTTAGATTGATCTAGCTTAACAAATTTTTCAAGCGTTTCCCTATTATAACAATATATTCCTATATGATGATATACGTTGTCTACATTTAATAAATTTCTTTTAAATATCTTAGCTTCAGAAAATTGAAAATTATCTAAACTTTCTTTGGTAACAACTTTGACAATATTTTCATTTTCTAAATTTTTTAAATCTTCAATTTTTGCAGCAAGAGTTCCAATTTTAGAGTTATTACTAATCATTTTTTTATTTAAACTGATTATATCTTCAATGTTAATTGCTGGTTCATCGCCCTGTAAATTCATTACCAGGTCAACATTTTTGACATCTAATTTTTTTAATGCCTCATAAATTCTGTCAGTTCCAGTCTTATGATTTCTACTTGTTAAAATAGCATTACCTCCATTCTCCACAACATCATCCACTATTTCTTGGTCTTCTGTTGCAACAAAAACCTCTCCAATATTAGCTTCTATAGCTTTTTTAAATACATGTGAGATAATTGATAAACCATTTATTTTTAACAAAGGTTTACCTGGCAACCTAGTTGCTGACATTCTTGATGGTATAATGGTCAATGTTTTCATTAATTTTTCAATTTATTATACTCATTAAATAGAAATAGAGGCAAAATTATACATTAAATTTTGGTAATTTTTTAATTTATCATGCTATACGTTCAAAATAATATTTAGAAAAATGGATTCGTTCGAATTAAATAAAATAATAGCTGCTGTTTTGATGGTTGCCCTACTTGTGATAGGAATAGGTAAATTTTCAGATATAATTTTTCATGTAGATAAACCAGAAACATCTGGATACAAAGTTGATATTGAGCAAGTAGTAACAACTACCGCAGCATCAGCAAGCACTGCCAAAGAAGAAGTAAATATTGCTGCTTTAATGGCAATGGGAGATATTGCAAGTGGACAAAAAATTTTTAAAAAATGTGCAGCATGTCATTCTATCAACAAGGGTGGAAAAAATAATATTGGGCCAGCTTTATACAATGTAGTTGGTAGGAAAGTTGGAGAAATTTCTGACTACAAATATTCTAAAGCTTTGTCGGCATACGATAAAGAATGGACTTTTGAAGAGCTAAATGGATTTTTGATTAAGCCTTCAAAATGGATCAAGGGAACTAAGATGGCTTATGCAGGACTTAGAAAAGAAAAAGATAGAGCTTCTGTTATAAAATATTTGAATCAGAATTCAGACAACCCAGTACCGTTACCTTAGTTTTCCAAAACAATACAGCAAGATACTTTTTTGAACATGAACTCTGTTTAGGGCTTGTAGCCAAACATGAGATTTTTTTCCTAAAAACACCTTATCACTAACTTCAGGTCCTCGAGGTAAACAATGTAAAAAAATACAATCACTTTTTGCAAAGCTCATTAATTTTTCGTTAATCTTAAATTTTTTAAATTGTTCGATTTTCTTCTTCTTATTTCCTTTATCATTCAAGGATATAACTTTGTCTGAAAATATAACATCAGCTCCTACAACAGCTTTTTTTGGATCATTATAAATAAATATTTTTTTATTATTTTTTTTTACCCAAGCTTGAACCTCTTTACCTGGTTCAAATTTTTTTGGACAACCTATGCTCAATTTAAAAGAAAATTTAACAGAAGCTGCAATTAAACTATCTAAAACATTATTTGAGTCTCCAATCCAACAAATATTTAATTTTGAAATTGGTTTTTTCTTTATTTCTTCAACGGTAAACACATCTGATAATACTTGTGTGGGATGTGAAGAAGGGCTCAGACCATTTATTACTGGTATTGATAAATGATCTCTAAAATTTTCAACTTTTTGATCACTGTCAGTTCTTAACATAAAACCGTCACCGTAAGTTGAGAGTATTTTTGCAGTATCAGCTATACTTTCTCCACCTTGTCCAAGATGAAGTTCGTTTGATCTAAGGGTGATTGTTCCTCCACCAAGCTGCTTGATCGCCAAATAAAAGCTTAATCTTGTTCTTAAACTTGATTTTTCAAACATCTGGATCAATAATTTTCCTTTTAAAGGTGCACCTTTATCAATCTCCAGAGTGCTTAANTTTTTTCTTAAGTTTTTTCTTTTTTTTGCATCAAGAATTATCTTTTGAAGGTCTTTGGGCGGCACATCTTTTAAATTTATAAAATGNTTCATTTTAATTTACCTCTGCACACACTTTTTGAATTATTTTTAATGCTTGATCAATTTCATTTTTCTTTACATTTAATGGTGGCAAAATTCTAACTACATTTTCAGCTGCTCTAATAGTTAATAATTGATGCTCCATTAATCTTTTAATAAACTTAACTTGATCACTATAAAGCTGTATGCCAATTAATAGACCTTTACCTCTAATTTGTTTTATAACTTTTGGATACTTATCTTTAATTTTATTAAGATTTAAAAAAAAATATTTAGAAACATTTTTTACATTATTTAAGAATTTTTTATTAGAAATAATATCCATTACTGAATTTCCAACAGCCATTGCTAAAGGATTGCCACCAAAAGTGGACCCATGAGTTCCAGCAGTCATTCCAGAAGCAACTTTTTTATTCATCAAAACTGCTCCAATTGGAAACCCTCCTCCAATACCTTTTGCGATCGGTACTATATCTGGCTTTACTTTAGAATTTTCAAATGCAAAAAAATCTCCTGATCTTCCAATTCCACATTGGACTTCATCAAGAATTAGTAGAATTTTTTTTTTATTACAAATTTTTCTTAACTCTTTTAAACACCAGTCAGGTATGACTTTGATGCCTCCTTCACCCATAATAGTCTCAACCATTATGGCTGCAGTATTTTTACCAATATTTTTTTTTAATGATTTGTGATCTCCAAAATCAAAATGATCAAAACCGCCCACTTTTGGGCCAAATCCCTCTGTCATTTTTTTTGATCCACTTGCATAAATTGCAGCCAATGTTCTGCCATGAAAAGAATTCTTTACACATAAAATTCTATTTTTATTTGGCTGACCAATTGAATAAAAATATCTTCTAGCAGCTTTTATAGCAGCTTCAGTTGCTTCTGCGCCACTATTTTGAAACATCACATAATCAGCAAATGTTTTTTTAGCTAATTTTTCTGCTAACTTTTCACCTTCAGGAATAATAAAAGCATTGGAAACGTGCCAAAGTTTTTTTGATTGATCATTAATTGATTTTACTAATTTAGGATGTGCATGACCTAAAGAATTTACAGCTATACCTTGAACAAAATCTAAATATTTCTTTCCATTTGTTGAGTATAAAAAACTTCCTTTTCCATATTTAAATGAAATTTTTTTTCTATTATAATTTTTTGTTAAATAGCTCATAATTTTAAGTCAGTTTTTATAAATTTTAATTATTAGATACAAGTTATGATTGAAAATACATATAAACGAATTTTAGTTCAAATTTGTTAATAACTTAGAGATATTGCTTGTTTAATTTTACATTATATCAGTATATTGTTGTTTTTATAAACCATAGTACAACATATTGATAATGAGCTGGAACGAAGAAAAAGTATCAAAACTAAAAGAACTTTGGGGCAAAGGTAATACTGCTAGCCAAATTGCTGAGATTATAGGTGGAATAAGTAGAAATGCAGTAATTGGTAAAGCTCATAGATTAAACTTGTCTGCAAAAATTAAAACAAGAGCAGCAACTTCAAATCAAAATTTTGAAAATTCATTAGAACAAAAAGATATTAAATCTAAAAGAGGGCGAAAAAGTAAATTTAAATCTTTAATTATTGAAAAAGATTTTGAACCAGAAAACCCAAAACAATTAGAGCAGCTTGATGAAAGCTCTTGTAAATGGCCGATAGGTCACCCAGATGAAAAATCTTTTTATTTCTGTGGTAGATCTTCACTAAAGGATTTTTCTTATTGCAAATTACATCTTCTGTATGCTTATCAGCCAAAAGGGAAAAGGGAAGAAGCAACAGATAAAGAGGAAGCTCCAGAATTTATTGGAAAAAAAATACAGTCAGCTTAAATTTTTATTAACTAGTTTTATTATCTAGATTATCTTGCTTATATTTTTCTGTTGAGAATTGACCACCTTCTCTCCACATATAGCAATATTTTTTAACTTCTTCATCAAACAATCTAATACTAGGAATCCCAATGTCTGANTTGCTTTTATATTTTGAAGTAGAGATATTATCATATTTCAAAAGCTTTAACTGATCTCTTGTCAGTAGTGGATTTGGCAACATTTCAAAAAGTCTTGCTGAAAATTCAGCTAATGGTAATGGAAAAGGAATTAACACTCTTTTTTTGCCAATTAATTTTAATAATTTTTCCAACAAACCTTTAAATGAAATTATTTCTGGGCCGACACACTCTATTATCTTTGAATAAATATTTTTTGAAATTACATAATGAATTGTATCAGTTAAGTCAGAACAGTGAATTGGTGCAAATTTTGTCTTACCTTCATAATAAAGTGGAAATAAAGGCAGTCTATTTAACAATGTCATAAAGCTTGTAGTAAAATTATCATCTACTGAATAAACTACAGACGGTCGCAATATTGTTGCTAATGGAAAGTTTTTTAAAACATTACTTTCTCCTTCTAATTTACTTTTAGCATAATCAGAATCTACCGCTTCATTAATACCTAATGCTGATAAGTGGATGAAATGTTTTAAATTATATTCTTTACAAAGTTTAGCTAATAAAGATGGGAAAACTGAATGAATATTTTTAAACGTATTACCTGATTTTTTTTCAAATAATATACCTATTAAATTAATGCAGATGTCAGTTTTTTTAAAAAGTTCTCTTATTTTTTTTTCATCAAATATATTTGCCTCAACAATATCAATATAACCAGCATTAGCTTGGGTTTTAATTATATAACTTTTTTGATGAATGTTTCTTGTTACAACAGTAACTATGTAATTATTCTTTGTAAGTTTTCTAATTAAGTTTCTACCAATTTGCCCACTACCACCAAAAATAAGAACTTTTTTTGCTTTCATAAAATTTCTATTATATATGTTTAAAAATGAGTATTAAAATTCAATTGCACAAAAATGATCTACCAGATGATTTTAAATTAGGCAACACAACATTAGCTGTGGATGGAGAGTTTATGGGTCTAAATGTTAGACGTGATCCACTTTGTTTAATACAGATATCTTCAGGAAATTCAGATGCTGATATAATCCAATTAGATAGAAAAACTTATAATGCACCAAATTTAATAAAAATACTAAGTGACGAAAATATAAAAAAGATTTTTCACTATGCTAGAGCTGATTTAGCTCACATTAAATATTATTTAAAAACTGATGTCAAAAATGTTGAATGTACAAAGATACAATCTAAACTAGCAAGAACATTCACCGACTCTCATTCTTTAAAAACTTTAATCAAAGCATTTGCAAATGTTGATGTGAGTAAACAGTTTCAAACTTCTGATTTTGGAGGAGAACTTACTTCTGACCAAATGAAATATTGTTCAAACGATGTGGTATATCTTCACAAAATTCATGGAGAACTTAACAAAATACTACAAAGAGAAAATAGAATGGAACTTTATCAAGATTGTATTAAATTTTTAAAAACAAGAGTTGATCTTGATCTTGCTTTATTTAAAGAAGATATCTGGTCTCATTAATGACAAAAAAAAAATTTATTAAGATTGCCAAAGAAGTAATTGACCTTGAAATTAACGGATTACAAAAATTAAAAAAAAATATTGATAGTTCATTTGATAAAGCTGTAATTGAAATAGCAAAATGCCAATCTAAAGTAATTGTATGTGGTGTTGGTAAGAGTGGTCTCATAGCATCCAAGATAGCAGCCACACTATCTTCAGTTGGAACACCTTCATTTAATTTATCTGCTAGTGACTCTTCTCATGGTGATTTAGGTTCTATTCAAAAAAAAGACGTTTTAATTTTAATAAGCTATTCTGGGCAAACTAATGAACTTAAAAATATCATTCAATACGCAAACAGAAATAAAATATTATTGATTGGAATTATGTCAAAAAAAGACTCTATTTTATATAGGGCTGCAGATATTAAATTATTAATTCCTCAAGTAATTGAATCAGGAGGAATAGTTCCCACATCAAGCACAACTGTTCAACTTGCTCTTGGTGACGCCTTGGCTATTGCAACCATGCAATATAAAAAATTTGACAAATCAGATTTTAAAAAGATTCATCCAGCAGGAAGTCTAGGTGCACAATTGAAAACTGTTGAAGATATTATGCTTACAGGTAACAAAATTCCTTTTGTTAATGAAAATTTAAAGATGAAAGAGGCATTAAAATTACTTAGTAATAAAAAATTAGGTATTTTAATTGTTCAGAATAATCAAAAAAAAACTGTAGGAATTATCACTGATGGTCAGATAAGAAGATTTAATCAGAAAAATTTAAATTTACTTTCTATGAATGTGAAAGAAATTATGACTAAAAACCCTATAAGTGTAGAGAAAAACTCACTAGCTGCAAAAGCTTTAGCCTTAATGAATAATAAAAAAATTACTTCATTGTGTGTTTGTGATCAAAAAAATAAATTTAAAACTATTGGTGTTGTCCATATACATAATATTTTGCAGTCTAATATTTCTTAAATGAAAAAAAAAATTATAACTATTTTTTTAGTTATGTTAGTTTTTGGAGTGTTCTATTTTATCTACCCAAAATATTACAAAAAAGAAAAAGTTGAAGAGATAAGCATAATAAAACCTGAAGATATTTCACCTAACTCAAATATAATTAAAGATATCAATTATACTTCAGAGGATGCAAAGGGTAATAAATACATAATCAATGCTGTTAGAGGAGAAATTGATTATTCTGACACAAATATTATATATCTCACAGATGTTGAGGCTGTAATTAAACTTAATAATTCTAATAATATTAAAATTACCTCTGATTTTGGCAAGTATAATATAGATAATTTTGATACAATATTTTCTGAAAATGTAATATCAAATTACTTAGATAATAAAATTACTGGAGAATACTTAGATTTTTCTTTAAAAAGAAATTCAATGATTGTTTCAAGAAATGTAGTTTATACTAATCTTGAAAATGTTCTTAAAGCAGATGTCGTAGAAATGAACTTAAAGACAAAAGATACAAAAATTTTTATGTATAAAAATAATGAAAAAGTAAATATTAAAAACAAATATTAATATGGCAATAATAAAAAAATTTAGAATTAAATCATTTAAAAATATTAATACTTTAATTAATTTTGAAAATGTATCCCTTGCTTATGGAAATAGGTTAATTTTAGATAATATAAGTTTTAAAATTAATGAAGGTGAGATCTTTGGAATGCTTGGACCTAACGGAGTTGGTAAATCAACAATATTCAATCTTATAACAGGATTAATAAAACCAAAAGGTGGTAAAATAAAAATAGCTGGTGAAAACGTAATAGATTTTCCAATATATTATAGAACTAAAAAATTTAAAGTTGGTTATGTGCCTCAACACGGTGGGTATTTTAATGACCTTACTCTTCATGATAATCTAAAAGCAATTAGTGAAATCATAATAGATAACAAAAACTATAGAACAGAAAGAATTAATTATCTAATTTCTAAATTTGAACTCGATAATTTAAAAGATATTAAAGCTAAATTTTTATCAGGTGGTCAAAAAAAGAAGCTCGTTATAGCTCTATCTCTTTTGAGTGAGCCCAAAGTTCTTCTTCTTGATGAGTGTTTTGCAGCTCTTGATGTTTTAACAATAAAAATGTTGCAAGAAATCATAGTAAATTTACAACAAGAAAATAGAATAACTATCTGTATTTGTGATCACCAAGCTAGAGATTTACTTGCGTGCGTTGATGAAGCAATGATTTTAAGTAATGGAAAAGTTATAGCAAAAGATACCCCCGCTAACTTAGTTAACAATGTTAATGCAAAAAATGCATATTTTGGTGAAAGCTTTAAATTTAATTAAAATTAATGCCAAACTCAATTATTGTTAACAAAAAAATTAAGGCATTTAATAAAAAAATTACTGTCAGTGGAGATAAAAGTATTAGCATAAGATGGGTGCTCTTCTCTTCTCTTGGTAACGGTATCTCAAGTGCTCAGAACTTATTGATGTCTGAAGATGTAATCGCAGCAATTAATGCTATTAAAAAACTAGGTATTAAAGTCCAATATAATAAAAGAATATGTAAAGTTTATGGGAAAGGTGTTGATGGGTATCAATTTAAAAAAGGCTTAGTTATCAATGCTGAAAATTCTGGAACTTTAGGTAGACTTATACTTGGGCTTTTAATCAATACCAAGTTTCCAATAAGGTTAATTGGAGATAAAAGTCTTTCTAAAAGAGATTTTAAAAGGATTACAGATCCATTAAGTAAATTTGGCGCCACATTTAAGTTAAAAAATAAAAAAAATTTACCACTAGTAATAAATGGTTCATCAAATTTAAATTCTTTTAGATATTCAGAAAACAAAGGGTCAGCACAATGTAAAAGTGCTGTTATTTTGGGTGGGTTGAGGAGTAATGGAGCTACTTTAATTAAAGCAAAAAAATCAAGAAACCATACTGAACTTCTATGTAAATATTTAAAATTACCAATAACATTTAAATCCAAAAAAAATTATGATTTAATAAAAGTAAATAAAGTTCAAAAAATTAAAGCGTTTAATTATAAAATTCCTTCAGATATTAGTTCTAGTGCTTTTTTTATAGTTTTAACTGCCCTTTCTGAAAATTCAAAAATTACTATTAAAAATGTGAATATCAATCCATCAAGGGTAGGAATAATTACTATTTTAAAAATGATGGGTGTAAAAATTATTTTTAAAAATAAAAAAATTTATAAAGGGGAAAAGAATGCAGATATTCTTATTGAAAGCCCAAAAAATCTTAAGGCTATTAATTGTCCACCAAGATTAAATAGCGGAGCAATTGATGAATTTTTAGTTATATTTCTAATTGCTGCAAAAGCAAATGGCACTTCTTATTTTAAGGATTTAGCAGAGTTAAATCAAAAGGAAAGTCCAAGACTTAAATGGGGTTCTAAAATCTTAAATGAAATGGGTATTAAAACCATAACAACCGAGGACTCGATTAAAATATTTGGTAATCCAAATTTAAAGATAAATAAAAAAATAATAATTAAAAATTATTTAAAAGATCATAGAGTATTTATGACAAGTATAATTGCAGGATTAACTTTTGGTGGAGAATGGGAAATACATGATAAAGACTCCATTAAAACATCTTTTCCTAATTTTTTAGATATAGTAAATGATTTAAAAAAATAATGATTAAAAGACAAAATATAATAAAAATTGCAATAGACTCGCCTGCGGCGGCAGGAGCAGGAACTCTAGCTAAAGCTATATCAAAACATTATAATCTTTTTTATTTAGATACTGGAAAAATTTATAGAATGATTGCCTATCTAAAATTAATGTTTCCTAAAAAATTTAGTCAAAACTTTATAAAAACAAAAATTAAATCATTAAAAATTAAAGATCTTGAAAATAAAGCTTTACTATCTGATGAAGTTGGAACTGAAGCATCAGTTATTTCAAAAGTTAAAAGTACTAGAAAACTGGTTCACTCATTTCAGTTAAATTTTGCTTACAATCCTCCGAAAAGATTTAAAGGATCCTGTCTTGATGGAAGAGATATTACTTATAATATTATACCAGATGCTGAATTTAAATTTTTTATCACAGCAAATGTAAAAACGAGAGCACAGAGACGATTTAAAGAGCTTAATGGGTTAAATAAAAGTATTTCTTTTCAAGAAGTTCTTAAAAGTATCAAAAAACGTGATAAAAGTGACTATAATCGGAAAATTTCTCCACTTAAGAAAACAAAAGATTCGGTATTGATTAACACGACAAATTTATCTAAAAGAGCGTGTTTTTTAAAATTAAAAAAAATTATAGACAGGAAAATTAATACTTAATGGAAATATATAAAGATCTCTCAAATCCAGCATCACAGGAATTCGAAAAATTACTCAACAGCCAGCTATCTAAAATTCAAATTGAAGAAGGTAAAATTATAGAAGGTAAAATAAATAAGATTACTGAGAAGTTTGTTTTCTTATTTGTTGAGGGCTTAAAAAGTGAGCCAGTATTAGATGTTAATGAACTTAAAAGTATGGGTCTTGCTGAAAAAATTAAAGTTGGAGAGACAATTCCAGTATTATTAGAAAAGATTGAAGACAAACATGGTGAGGTATTAGTTTCAGCTAGTAAAGCCCAAAAAATTAAGGGTTGGGACAAACTTGTTGAGGCTTATGAAAAAAATGAACCTATCATGGGTAAAATTACTTCAAAATGTAAAGGTGGATGTATAGTTGAACACATCGATACTGGTTCTTTAATGTTTTTACCTGGATCTCAAATTAGTGATAAGCCACTAAAAGATATAAGCCATTTAATGAACGAGCCTCAAAAATTTGCTCTAATTAAATTAGATAAAATTAGAGGTAACGCGTGTGTTTCTAGAAGAGAAATTATTTCATCTTTCAAAAAAGAGGACAAAGCTAAAATTATAGAGAAATATAAAGTTGGAGATATTATTAAAGGTGCTGAAGTAAAAGGCTATAGTACTTTTGGATGTTTTTTTAATGTAAATGGTGAATTAGATGTTCTGGTTCATTTACAGGAAATTTCATACTCAAGAGTAAATCACCCTGATGAAGTTTTTAATATTGGTGAAAAGCATGATTTAAAAGTGATCACTGTAGATAAAGAAAAACTACAAGTTGGTTGTTCAGTAAAACAATTATCACCTGATCCATTTGAGCATATTGAAAATTATGAACTAAATAAAATTTATAAAGTAAAAGTTGTTAAATTAATGGACTTCGGAGCTTTTTGTGAATTAGAGGCAGGTCTTACTACTTTGCTTCACTCAAGTGAACTTAGCTGGACTAAAAAAAATATTTCTGCAAAAAAAATGTTCAAAGTTGGTGATGAGATAGATTGTATTATTACTGAAATTGATAAAGAAAAAAGACGTGTTGCAATTTCCCATAGGTTAACACAAGATAATCCATTTGAAACTTTTGAGACAAAATTTCCAGTTGGAACAATTGTTGAAGGTGAAGTCGTTAATAAAAATGAGTACTCACTATTTGTTAAAGTAGAAGACTTAGATGTGGATGCATTTTTACACTGTAATGATTTAACTTATCTAAATAATGGTGAACAAGAATTAGAAAAGTATAAAAAAGGCGATAAAATTAAGGTTAAAGTATTAGAGATTAAAGCATCTGAACAAAAAATTAGGGTTGGTCTGAGACAAACTCAAGCAGATCCTTTTGATTGGTTTAATGATAAATCTAAAAACCAAACAATTACAGTTAAAGTTGTTTCAACAGACAACAAGGGATTAATTGTAAGACCTGAGGGTTGTGAGATGGATTTTCAAATTAAAAAATCTGCAATTGCAATCAATGCTGCAGATGCAAGACCAAGCAGATGGACAGGTGGAGAAAAACTTGACTGTGCAATAGCTGAAATTGATCTTAATAAGAGAAAAGTAACTTTGAGTATTAAATTACTTGAAGAAATTGAGAAAAAAGAAGCTTTGGACAAATATGGATCTGAAGGTTCTGGAAAAAATTTACCGTTCTCATCACTTTCTGAAGATTTAAAGAAAAAAGAAGAAGATAAAGAGTAAAAGAAGATTTAAATTGGCTATTGTAAAATCAAAGCTTTTAAAACAACTCTCAGATAACTATCCAAATTTTCTAAAAAAGGATCTAGAAAAATTCACAGATATAATTTTAAGTGAAATCAAAAGAGCACTTAAAAGAGGTGATCGAGTTGAACTTAGAAATTTTGGTGTATTTTCAACTAATCTTCAAAAAGCAAGAATTTCAAGAAACCCTAAAACTGGTGAAAAAGTAAATACTCCTGAAAAAAAAACAATTCACTTTAAAATGTCAAAAGACTTGTTTAAAAAATTAAATGATGAATAATAAAACTATATTTGTAGCCTGTGACACTTCAAGCCTAAAAGAAATAAAAAAGATAATAAGCCAAACCAAGACAAAAAAACTTAAAATTATCCCAAAATTTGGGTTACAATTTTTTTACTCAAAACATGGGAGAAGATTTTTAGAAAGTTTTAAGTCAGACTACTTCTTAGACATTAAGGCTAATGACATTCCTCAAACTGCCTTATCTGCAATAGATAGTTTAAAAGATCTAAAAAAATGCAAATATATAACAGTTCATGCAAATGGTGGTCTTGAAATGTTAAGAGCTATTAAAAAAAAAACTAAAATAATTAATAAAAACTTAAAAGTATTAGGAGTTACAATTCTAACAAGTCTTAACAATAAATCTCTTAAAGAAATAGGACATACTAAATCTGTAGAACAATTAGTCTTAATGCAGGCAGGACTTATAAAAAAGTCAGGATGTGATGGAATAGTATGTTCTGCTCAAGAAGCCAAATTAGTTAGAAAAAAATATAAAAATTTATTTATTGTAACTCCAGGAATTAGGTTGCCTGGTGATGATGTAAATGATCAATCAAGAGTTATGACCCCTAATGAAGCTTTTAAGAAAAATGTTTCGGGTATTGTAATGGGCAGATCTTTAATTAAAGGCAATATTAAAAAAAATATTCAAAGATTAATTGATCACTTAAATCAATGATCAAAGGATCCAAAATTTGTGGGATCTCTGATTTAGATACACTGAATTATATTATTAATCATACCTACCCGCCTCAATTTATTGGATTCATTTGTAATTATAAAAAAAGTCCAAGATATGTTGAATTTGAAAAATTAAAAAAGTTAGTAAGCGTAACAAAAAAAAAATCTTATTTTGTGGCAGTACTTGTTAAACCAGAAAAAGAAATTTTAGAAAAAATCAAAGATCTTCCTTTTGACTATTATCAAATTTACGACTGCACACCTGAAGAAATCAAATCTATCAAAGAAAAATATAATAAAAAAATTATTTCTGTTTTAACAATTAAAGATGCTGCTGACGTTAATAAATATCAATTATTCTCT
>JGI20159J14440_10000521_pt1 | contig 29014 bp, 24 predicted proteins | sample COG_09_FD_14440 | JGI IMG/M metagenome (IMG submission 14440) | reverse complement strand
CTTAGCAAAATCGCAAAAATATATTTCGGGCCAAAGGGAACAAGATACTGAGACCAATATTTTTTATATGCACGGTTATTTTTTTCTGTCACAGGATGTAGTAGTTCCGAATCAACCAGTCCACAGGCGCGAGAGTACAACACGCCAAAGACAGACGATGGTTTAGTACGTTTCGCTATTATCGCCGACCTGACTGGCGGGGAACGCGCAGGTGTACTTAAGGTTGGCGCTGAAGCTATTAGCGCAATGAAGCCTGACTTTATCATGAGCATAGGCGATTTGATCGAGGGCGGAACCGAAGACGTCGATCAAATGAACAAGGAGTGGTTGGCCTTTAACAAAAATCTGAATAATCACGATTTAGATTTTTATCCCGTGGTGGGAAATCATGATATTTCCAATGCGACTATACGCCATTGGTACCAGGAGGTGGTTGCTCCCAGGTATTATCATTTCTTGTACAAAGATGCACTTTTTCTAGTGCTCGATAGTGAAGACTTCACAGATCAATTCTTCAGTGATTTCAAAATCAAACGTAATGAGGCCATCGCCATCTACAAGCAGAACCCCGCTGAATTCCCCGAGACCGAATATGCAAAAATGCCACAGAGGAAATACGGTGAAATTAGTGATGCACAGACTAAATATGTCACTGATACGATTGAAGCTAATAGAGATGTGCGCTGGACGTTTCTCTTTATGCATAAACCGGTTTGGAAGGATGAAAACGAAACCAATTTCAAAAAGATAGAGAAAGCATTGGGTGGCGAGAAGTACACTGTTTTTAATGGCCATGTTCATGGCTACGAATATACCGAGCGCTTTGGCCAAGACTATATTCAACTGGCTACGACTGGGGGCGAAATGCCAAAGAGTTCCGCAAAGAATATGGACCACATCATGTGGGTAGGACTCAAAGACGAGCCGAGTTACTTGAATATTAAGCTCAACGGTATGCTGGACAAAACTGGCCATTTACCGGCAAATGGCGATGATTTATGTTTGGAAGATGATGGCTGTGAAAGTGGACCAACGGACGAGTCTGTCTACCTTGTGGGCTCTGTAACAATCACCGACCCCGAAAGATTACCTGAATATCAGAAAATAGCTGGGCCTCTTGCGGCAAAATCAGGGGGATATGTTCCACTAGCCCTCGATAGTCCAAATATTATCGAAGGTGAGCTACCAGCGGCAGGCGCATATTTCATTGAGCGATACGATTTAATAGAAGGCTTGAATAAATTCGTTAATTCTCCTGAGTTTCAGGAAGCGAAAAAATTCCGAGATGAAATCGCGGATGTGCATTTCATGATGTGGATTCCTGCAATACCAGAGGGTTCGCTGCCACATTAATTGTTTTTTTTCTACTGGAGTTGATTGAATGATCAAGCGTCTATCACTAATGGCAATTGTTCTTTGCACTGCACTTATTGGATCTATTAGTCATGCATCTGAACCTATTGATTCCAAGTTGATTAAAAACGTAAGGATATTTGACCAATGAAAATCACGCTGGCGCCAAACTTTGCTGCGTCCATTTGGCTAGCTATTGATCCTAAGCTTTCTCTACCGTCTCCTGTTTCACAATCATACTTGAGGGCGTCATCGGAGCGGCGAATCATTGCGGTCCCAAATGGTCTGACGACGTACAGATGTAGAAGGTACCGCCGCAACCTCGGTGCTTTCGATTGAGTCTACGGGTATAGATGGCACCGAATTTGATACACCAGAGTCGGATAGCTTCGCGGCTAACTGTGATACCTCGTTCAGCGAGCAGATCCTCGATATCTCGATGCCTGTGGTTGAATCTGAAGTAGAGCCAGACCGCATAAGAAATGATGTCAGGTGGGAATCGGTGGCGTTTATATGTATTCATCCCCTGATTCTATCAATTTCGGTGAGTTTACTTGGCAGTACCTGTCCGGGTGCTCAGAGGGCATCGCTTGCTGACTCGACCTTCTCGATACCCATATTTTTGAGCGTAAAGCTGTAAATGTCGGCGTACTGATCCACGATTTTCTCGATGGGTGTTCCCGCTCCGTGACCGGCGTTACTGTCAATGCGAATCAGAATTGGGGAGTCCCCGGCATGATGATGTTGTAGTTGCGCTGCAAACTTATAGGAGTGAGCCGGGACCACGCGGTCATCGCGTTCGGCGGTGGTGACCAGTGTTGCGGGGTAGTCGGTCCCCGGCTTGGTGTTGTGTAAGGGGGAGTAGCTCAAAAGGTACTTAAACATCTCCTCGCTCTCTTCTGATGTTCCGTAATCATAAGCCCACCCCGCGCCGGCGGTGAAGGTGTGGTAGCGGAGCATATCCAGTACCCCGACCCCCGGTAGAGAGACTTGAAAGAGATCGGGTCGCTGAGTTGTTACGGCACCGACTAATAATCCGCCGTTAGAGCGACCANTGACCGCCAGTCGCTCTTTGCGAGTGTAGCCTTTATCAATCAGGAACTCAGCGGCCGCAATGAAGTCGTCAAANACATTTTGTTTTTGGGTCTTTGTGCCGGCTAGGTGCCATCGCTTTCCGTACTCGCCACCGCCTCTAATATTGGGNACGGCGTAGATACCTCCTAATTCCAGCCAGGCGGCGACGGTGCTGCTAAACCGCGGTCGGATACTGATATCAAACCCGCCATAGCCGTAGAGTAGCGTGGGTGTGCTGCCATCCAGACGTGTGCCTTTGGCATAGGTAATGATCATTGGGATTCGGGTGCCGTCCTTGGAGTTAAAAAAGACCTGTTCGGTCTTAAAACGGTTGCCATCAAAGGGTGACTGGGAGGCACGATAAAGGGTTGTTTCACCGCTATGTGGATCGAGCGCAAAAATTGCCGGCGCAATGCGGTAATTGGTGAATGTGAAATAGAGTGCCTCTTGATCTTTCTCACCGCTAAAGCCTGACGCTGTTCCTAGATCGGGCAGTTCAATATTACGAATCATGCGACCTTTAAGGTCGAACTGTGTGACACGACTGATGGCATCGACCATGTACTCTGCAAAGAGAAATCCCGCGCCTGAATTGGCGTTAAGCACAAACTCCCCCTCGGGAATGACATCGATCCACTGACCGGGATCCGGCAATTGAGGATCGATGGCGATGACGCGGCCGTTTGGCGCATCTTTGTTAGTCTCAATCAGCAGCAGATTATCGTCACTCTCCAGCAGCGAGCCGTCTGCGGACTCATCGGCAAAGAGAACAATGAGTTGATCATTGTCCGACGACAAATCTTTCACGAACAATCGGTTTCCTGAGGTCGAGTTGGCCGCACTGATGACAAGATAGCGCCCGTCTGCGCCGACATCAGCACCTACGTATCGGTGTTTTTCCTCGTCGGACCCACCGAAGATGAGTTCATCGCTACGTTGGGGCGTGCCGAGCCTGTGAAAGTAAAGCTTGTGCTGATCTGTTTTAGCTGACAATTCACTGCCGTCTGGCTTGTCGTAACTGGAGTAGAAAAAACCGGTGTTGCTCATCCATTCGATACCAGAGAATTTGACGTCGACTAACGGCGGTTCAAGAACCACCCCAGTTTCCACGTCGCGAATCACAATCGAGCGCCAATCGCTCCCGCCTTCGGACAGTTGGTAGGCGACTAGACTGCCGTCTTTGGAAAAACTGACGCCTGACATACTGACCGTGCCGTCGTCGCTGAATGTATTCGGATCTAAAAATACCTGCTCGGCTAAGTCTTCTGTCTCACGAAAGAGCACGCGCTGATTCTGCAAACCTGAGTTTCGGTAAAAATAGCGTGTTCCACCCTCAAAAAAAGGCGCTGTTTCGCGTTCAAAGTTGAGTAACCGGGCGACGGTTTTCTTGACGTCATCCCTGAGTGAAATCGCATCAATGAAGCTGCGCGTACTCGTGTTTTGTTGGCTTATCCAGGCTGAGGTATCGTCACTTAAGTCGTCTTCAAGCCACCGATAGGGGTCCGGAACGTCGGTTCCGAAGTAGGTGTCCATGTGGTCACCTCGACCTGTTATGGGATCAGCCTGAGCTCCAGACGATAGGTTCTGGTCGGCATCTATTGGCTGTTCGGTCTGGCCGCAGCTCGTGACAAATACGATCAAAGAGATTAGAACTAAATAAAGTTTCATGGTGCGTTCTTCCTAAAGTAGGTTTCTCGACAAGTGGATCGATAGACACGGTAACCCATCTGTACGGCCAATTCCTACACATCTGCTCCACAAAGCTGGATACCGGCTCAAGGACGGGGCTACCGGTGCAGAGTTGTTCGTGCCAGGTTTCGAAGGTGAGCGAAAAAGATCTATAAAACCAGCAACGCGAGCACTCACCGCAGGCACTGCCCGAGCTTGCATCCATGATCTCATGCCTCCACGACCACTTTCTGGACGACCAGTTACTCCTGACACCCCATTTATACTTCTTATACTTTTTTCGGCTCGAGAAATGTCCCTACTGCAACGTATGTTTGCGCGGCGCCGCTCGCATGAAGCCAGCATTGCAGATGGGTGGTGATTTTTACGATAGTTTCGGAGTAGCGGGCGTGTAGGTGTTGTTATTGCGTATGTGAGTGGGAAAGGCGTTGCCGCTGCTGGCGTGTCTGCAAACGACAGCTTATCGAGATAGAACGATCGTTATAAAGCCTATGGAACAGCAAAAACTTTCTCAATTCCTCATACATTTACTCCTCAAGGAATCTCGCTAGTTGCTTGCTCCGTGCTTAGCGCTCGCCACCATCGCTTTAACATCAGCCAACAGCGCCTTCGCGTCAAAAACCACGCCGTCCTTGATGGTATAACTCACACCGCCCTTTCGACCCAAGGTATTGGTCTCTCGATCGAGGTACATATGTCCGGTTCCATAGAGCAATTTGAAGTTAGCAATGGGATCCCCATTCACCAGCACGATATCGGCGCGCCGGCCCGGTGTAATCGAACCCGTCACATCGTCGATGCCTATTAGCTCTGCACCATTGCGGGTCGCTGCCTGAATAACTTCCAGCGGATGAAACCCGGCTTCTTGTAGCAGCTCTAGTTCGCGGATATAGGCGAAGCCAAATACTTTGTAAATGAACCCCGCGTCTGAGCCGGTCGCAACTCGACCGCCCGCATTTTTGAAATCGTTGACAAAGCGCATCCAACGATTGACATTATTTTTCCACGCCACCTCATGGCCTGTGGTCCAATCAAAATGATAAGAACCGTGTAACCGAGGGTCAGGCTGAAAAAACTGATTGAGCGCCGGCCAGGTGTACTCCTCATGCCACTCAGCGCGCCGCGCACGCATAACATCGCGATTAGCCTCGTAAATCGTAAACGTAGGAACAAGCGTAAAATCCAGTTCGACGAGTTCGTTAATGGTGTTGGCCCAAGTCTCCGTGTCGGGCCCAGCGGCTTGCAACCACAAATTGCCTGCCTCGCCAAAACGCCATTGCTCATCTGAGTAATTATAGCCTTTGGGATAATTTTGAATCGTGCGGTCTGTGAACATCGCCTCTGGAAGACCGTACCAATGCTCCATACTGTCTAAGCCTAAGCGCGCGCTATCCAAGACATTGATATCGTAAACACCATTCTGATCATGGTGATTGGCGGTACCCATTCCCAATGTCTTAGTCACCTCGTAAACAGCCGTAAGTGCTTCTTTGGTGCCACCTCGCAGCTTGACCCCTTGTGCTCCTCGAGCCTGCACTGCCTGTACCCAAGCTTGCGCTCCCTTAGCATCCGTAATGTCGGAACCCGGAAACATGGCGTAGGGGACAATGGTGGGTGCGACAATATCGTTAGACGCACTGCGCTTGGCATGCTCTACCGTCCATTGCAAACCCATCACTGAACCGACATCTCTCACCGTTGTAATGCCGTGAGCAAGCCATAGCTTAAAGACATACTCAGGAGGGGTGATCGGCCCCGCAAGACCCTGCAGTGGGTTGCCAATGTGTACGTGAGAATCGATAAAGCCCGGTAAGGCCGTCATGCCAGCGGCATCGATTCGCTGTTCACCCGGCAAAGCCTTTGGTGCGCTCGAAGTAATTGCCTTGATCAGGTTGCCTTCGACGACGATAGATACCGGCCCTCGCGGCGGCGAACCCAAGCCGTCGACAAGCATCGCATTATCAATGACTAATCGTTCATAGGGACCCTGACCTTCGTGGCTGGCACGCATGGGGGCAATGCTGGGCAGTGTTATGCCCAGCTGCTTTGCAAGGTCTGAGCCTAACTCACCGGGCTCGCCGGCAACACAATACGCAGAGAACGTAAATAGGCAGCAAAGCACTGCAGCTCTAAACATGGGGGTATCCTCTTCTGCCAAGGCAAATTGTTTCGATGGGAATTGTCTCTAGGCGGAGACTTTAACGCGTATCACCTATTCCGTACCAGCATCGCGATCGGTACAGTTCGCTCTCATTTATGCGAACGTGTCATCGAGCATCAACCCAGTGACGCCCAATGAATATGCACGTGTCATTGAAAACAAACACGGGCAGATGATCTCACGAAGCGCTTTTTAACGCGCACCCTTTTTGTCCTCTCCAGCTTCGCAACCAAGGGCCCGATGGAAAGATACAGCGGCATAGTCCACGGTGTGATAGTTCCCGCTACACCCCTGAGTTGGCAAGTGACTTTGGGTGTATTCGAGCTGGCGAACAGGGTTTATATATTTCCTATACTTGTCCAGGCAGCAGGCTTAGACTTTACGCTGTTGGAAGTGGCGGAGTCCGCTCTTTTCCTAAGAGCCAGTGTCGAGGAGCAGGAAGGACTTTACTGTCTAGCCGTGCCAGTAACAGACGATATGGCCATGGCCAGGGGGGGGCGAGAGATCTTTGGGTAGCCGAAGAAAATGGCAAACATTGCATTGAAGCGCGACGACAATACGGCGGAGGGATGGACCGAACGCCATGGCATCCGATTCAGGAACATCAGGGCCGACCTGACAGGAAAAATCAATGACGCCTCTACAATGGAAGAGTGTGTCAGTACAGAAAATACTGGAGGGGTATCTATTCCGTGGGTGATGAGGGCATGTTAAAAGCCAGAAGGGTGGCAAAAGTCGATGCTCTCGAATTCGCGCCACAGGCTTGTTTACAGTGGGAATGGGCCAGATCACCATGACGGTACACGTACAGCAATGGCAAGCACGGGGCGAGTACGTATCGGCCTCGGGACACGATTTCTTTTACATCGATGAAGGCGATCACACCAAGCCCACCTTACTCCTGATACACGGTTTTCCCACCTCCAGTTGGGATTGGGCACCGGTATGGGATGACTTGCTGCGCCAGTACCGCCTTGTGGCGATGGACATGCTCGGGTTTGGTTTTTCCGACAAGCCCAATCGGCGCGACTACACCATTCATGGTCAGGCGGACCTCGTCGAGGCGTTGATTGATCACCTGTCGCTGAACCAGTTTCACGTGCTAGCCCACGACTATGGCGATACGGTGGCGCAGGAGCTGCTGGCCCGACGCCAGGCGGGCTGCGCGCGAGGCGAGATGCTGAGCTGCTGTTTTCTCAATGGTGGCCTGTTTCCGGAAACACACGAGGCCTTGTTAACCCAGCGCCTTTTGCTAAGCCCCATCGGCCCTTTGCTCAATCGCCTGTCGGGCAAGAAACAATTTAAAAATGCATTCAACAAAGTGTTTGGCGCCGATACGCAACCCAGTGATGAAATGATAGATGCCTTCTGGTCCCTGATCAATTTACACGGCGGCAAACATATTTTTCACAATCTGATCACCTACATGCGTGATCGCATCGAGCACCGTGAACGCTGGGTAACGGCCTTGCAGAATTCTGTCATTCCTCTGGCGCTTATCAACGGCTCGGTAGACCCGGTATCCGGTGCCCACATGGTGGCTCGCTACCAGCAGTTGCAATGCCGACTCGATTACCTGAAAGAACTGCCCGCAATTGGACACTACCCCCAGGTAGAGGCGCCGATGGACGTGACCGCGAGTTACCTGGAGTTCAGGCGCGCGCTGTAAAATGACAGGCATTCTGACCATCATCGGGCTTGCGTTTGCAATTCGCGCTTGAGCGCTCATAAATTTTGTAAGGAGCGTGATGTCGCCGAGACGTTTGAGCGTCAGTCCAAAAACATCCGGCTAGGACAATTCAAGCCTCTGGCCGCTTTGAACTCCTGACTATCGGAAACTGTATGGCCGGTGGAGTATTTATCGGGGCGGGGCTAATCCACACTCTTGCAGACTCTGCATCGCTGTATGGACAACTAATGCCCGGATTAGATTTTCCCATATGGGCGGCAACAGCTGGCCTATCAGTAATGTTTTTACAAACAGTACGGCGTTAGCCGCGAGTGCTGTTGCAGGGCTACTGCTCATGGCCTTACTCGCCATTTACAGCTGAATAGCAGAGCCACTACAACACCATTCTGGCGCCGCGCTAGGGTGCACTCTACCCCCATCAAGACGGTTGTCGAGATCAGGGTTTTAGTGCACCGAAAAACCAGAGGGCCTATCAACTCTCCGCCAACTGCGCGGCTTGATGCGAATGGATTCGAAGCACAAGCCAAGGCACGCACTGGTATGAGAGTGATGATGGCGAGGATGTCTATAAACACCAACGTCTGAGCCTAACGATCGGAGACCGTGCAGGCTGGGGTGTTAAGTCTTTCCAATTGGGGTGGGCGCGCAAGGCCAACATCATTACCGGACCTTGGGTGAGTATTAAGCTTCGGAATGTCTCGGTCAGACCAGTGGATCTGCTAGCGCCCTTACTGTTGGATTGGATAGGACAAATAGTGACCCAGTCTTGCGATCCTGGTTAAAGCCGCCGGTCATTCGCTAAGTGGCTGAAGCTGCTCTTCGCTTCGCGGGCGACCAGGTTTGCCAAGAACAATGGCTGTATGTCAGACGTGCTGCGGCCGTGGCAAAGTCACCAATGCCAGAAAACTAATCACAGCAAGCCCAATAAGGTAGTAAGCAGGTGACGCCAGATCGCCGGTGCTGTGAATGAGCCAAGTGCACACCATAGGAGCCGTTCCCCCCAATAATCCCAACACTGCATTGTAGGCAATGCCGATCCCAGTATTACGAACATCTGCAGGAAACGCCTCGGCTAGCACGGCGGGCATAGGCCCTTGAATCATGCTGATTAAAACAGCAAACACCAGACCCGCTATTACCGCGCTGAGGAAGCTACCCGTATCAATCCATAGAAATAATGGATACACCACCAAAGCCATCAAACCAACGCCTGATAGCAACACTCGTCGGTAACCGAGTTTATCGCCCGCAAGACCCGCTAACGGGATCAGGCAGAGAAGAATGAACATAGTGGCGGTATTAATATCGAGCGCATGCTCAATCGGTAATGGGAGAATGCGTGTCTGATACGCGGGCATCCAAACGAAGCAAACATAAAATCCAGTGGCATAAAGGCACATAGCGGCGATCAAATGGAGGACGCCACCCATGTGTGAGCGCAAGACTCGCTTTAACGGCAAGTCATCGTCGCTGCTCGCAACCGGCTCATCCGCAAGCGCCGACCGCAACCACTGACCAAAAATAAAAATAACGAATCCCAGCAAAAAGGGGATGCGCCAGCCATAGTCCGCCATAGCCTCCGTCGTCACAAGCGACTCAGTAATATCGACAACGACCGACCCTAACAAGATCCCTCCGACCCCTCCGAATAAGGCCCAACTGCCATATAATCCTTTGCGATTCTTAGGCGCCGCCTCGACCAGAAAAGTAATCGCAGCGATGAGTTCACCACCAACGGAAACACCCTGAATAAGACGCAGCAAAATCAACAGGACGGCCGCCGCGGCACCCCATTGGTCGTAAGTAGGCAATAGGCCAATCATCACTGTTGGAACGGCCATCATAGCAATGGACCACTTCAGAGCCATCGTTCGGCCCAGTCGGTCCGCCACATGGCCAAAGATGATCCCTCCGAGCGGTCGCATCAAGTACCCCGCAGCGAACACTCCGTATGTCTGTATCAGCGCCACCATGGGGTCCTCGTCGGGGAAAAAAAGAGGACTTATGATTGGCGCGAGAAAACCAAAAACAGCGAAGTCGTACCACTCCAATACGCTGCCCACTGCACCTGCAATCTGTGTTCTTACTCGCGACATCATGTCTTCCTCAGTTTTTTACCGCCGGCCATCGGACGGCTATCAACGCTTCCCAGACCAGTATCCCATAGCCGACAGCACCGACAAACGCCTCGGTTGACTGATGACGATGGTCGACTCCCTCATGGCTCATCTGCGAGCCAGGGAACAGAACACCCTCACCCTACCCCACCTGGCACCACCGACCCGGGCGCCACCTAAGACAAGGTGTATTGAGAAGGTGAAACCGCGCAGCGGTCAATAAGCTGGCGTGGGCCATGCGCAGCATCAAGAGGGGGTCTCCTAGGGTACATTGCCTCTTTTCGCTGGGAAGCGAATCCAAAATCATAACGCTCAATCAGCAAGGACGCTAGAAATCTCATGGCAGGGACCTTTGCGGTACCCCTTGAGGAATAGACCGATATGATTGGCATGATCAACACAGGAACCCTATTTTCAGGGCATTAAACGGGTCATTCGCGAGCTTATCCAGTTCAGTCAACAGAATCAGTGAGACCATCCCTTCTTCAACAGGCTGTCTACGTGTTCTATACTTTGACCACCAATAACATTATGAAACGGGGGCCCCGCCAATGCGATCTGCGTTAACTGCACTGCTCGTTCTCTGCTTGCTGCTGGCCGGTATCCAGCGCGCGGCAAGCGGTGACAATCAACCGACCGACACGCCAGCAACCACACCGGCCCTACCGGATGCTGATCCGGTTCTAGAGTATGTCTGGCTCTCCACCGGTGATGGGTTTTCCGACACGAAACTGACTGATCTTGCCGCCGACTGGAATCTACGCGTTGATGCGGGTGGTTATGAAATCATCACCGCGAACATCCTCATGCCCCAGTTCCCTACCGATGACTTTGATCTGGTCTGGGTGCTGCTGTGGTCGTCTCAAACAGCGCGTGATGCCGGCTGGGATCATTGGAACGCCCATCAGGCCGAAGATTGGCAGGCTTCCGTAGCGGGTGTTTTGCAATCTCCACCCACGGGTGTTTATTCTTTTTCTCCCCACTGGGGCTACACTAGTCCAGCCTTCAAGCTGAAAGCAGGGGATTCTTTTTTCTCGCAATTTCATTTTTGTGGGTGGCGCGATGGTAACGATGCCAGTCAGCAGGCGGCATTTCAGGTGCGCTACAACGAGTGGGCGTCCAACGGTGAGCCGTCGGGCACGTACGGTTATCTAACCCTCGAACCCCACTCTGCGCTGCCCTCTATCGACCTTGTCTGGCTGGATATTTTTGGCAGCGATGCGACCCGGCAGGCTGGGGCAGCGCGTTGGCAGGGGTCCGAGCTACAGTCAGTCTGGAACACCATGGTGTCCTGCGACAGCTATTCGTTTTCTAGTACAAAGATCCGGAGTTAGGCAAAGGTACTCACAAACAGCTGAAGATGCCGGTATTTATGCGGTGTAGAAAGATCTCTTATACTCCCCCCTTGAGGCATAAACGTTCTTCAGAATTGCCTCCCACAAGCAATGGGGGCGCAACCCGATGACAGATCGCCAGATACGCTCTGGCCCTCAAACGTCGCTAACTTGTTGCGTAAGCTCAGGTTGAACCTGAAGTAGAGCCAGACGGCGTAGCTGATAGTGTCCGACGGCAATCAGTGTCGATGGTATGTGTTCATTCAGCAATTTTACCAACTTTGCCCAACTTAGCTTGTCAGTATCCTAGGGGGCATCCCTTCGCGAGGTACAAGGCGGAAGAGCTAGCCGTCTTAGTTCCACACTTTATAAGATCCAGAGGAATGTTTGGCGTCATAACAAAGGCGATCGCAGTTTGGTTATGACTTTGCGATCGTATCGGGTCAGTGACTTGAGGCCTGTCGACGGGGTAGGCTCACCTACAGAGATAAAACAGAGCCGCGACCACGGGCCGATTCCCACCATGGTGCCGGACTAAGATGCGGTTGCGTAGCGTAGCGTAGAGAAATTTTGCCGTGAAACGAACGTGCTATGACGTTAAACACTGACCATAACAGCGCCTCGATGCTGGGTATTGACTATGGGCAGTGGATCAAGCTGATCGTTTATTCGCTGCTGCTGGTCAACTTTAGTTATTACATTGTCGACGATCTTAATAAGCTCAGTCATACCTACCATGAGGGTTGGAAATGGTTCGACTGGACCTCGGCCTTCGCAACAAGCCTAGATGAATCCGGCTGGTTTATGTTGTTGTTCCTGCTGGAACTAGAAACCTACGTTCTGTCGGACGCTGCTTTTACCCGATTTCGGATAGCACTGATGCTGGCCGTAAGGGTCTTGTGCTATCTGGTGATAGGTCATGCCGTCGTTGCCTATACCGACCATCTTCTTGACCTCTTCAATCGGCAGCAGCACCTCGACACCACGTTGTGCAGTTTTGTTGGGGAGGAGCTGTCGTTTACGCGAAATTTGGCGTACTGGGTGCTGGATGCGGCGAACTGTGGCTCGCTATCAAGCGATCATGTGTTTTTTGTTTTCTCTCAGGGGCAGTTGGTTACCGATCCCTCAGGAATGGAGGTGGAATTGGAATTGGCCTGGGTGGATTTGGTCGAGGTACTGGTCTGGCTATGTATTCTAGCCATGATTGAAATGCAGGTGCAGCTTCAGGACCGTGGTATCACTCAGGGGCGATTGCTGGTCTTCGCCCACATTATGAAATTGACGCTTTATAGCGTTCTATGGTTCATCTGCGCCTATTGGCTTTATCGTGGCCACTGGGTATTTGCTTGGGATGAGGCGCTCTGGATTCTGGGCTTTGTCGCGATAGGCATGAACCTGTCCCAGTGGCGTAAGGAGATTGAAGCGGACGTCGGTGCGTCGCGTCAAACCTGACCGCAGGCGACCGTCGATTTCAGGTCACCTGGGGCGGTGTTGCCCGTGCTCGGGCGGGCGCCCAGAATGGCTTCGACACCGCGGCACAGCGGGCAATTTTTGGTGATAGCATAGTTCACGCTGGTAAGCGGTTTCTGCTCAGATGTCGCCGCGCAATGCTTTGGTATCGATCATAGCCAGAGCAAACCCTAGGCTAGCTGAGGACAACACCCGAGTATTGTCGCTCGGCAGGTAGTACAGCTTCGACCTTGTACCTGAGACTCATGCCGTAGGTATGCGGCACATCGTAGGAGTCTCAGTAATGGTCTGATCGTTCAGCACTGTATCGCCTGCACAGTGCTCGTCGACAAACTGCCAGCTAACATTGGCCTGCCACGGCATGCCATGTTACATCGCACATGTCATTAGCGCCTTTGATAGCACGCCTTTGTTACTTTGGCCGCGCGCTACACGTCGCTGGCCGCGGTTTTTTTCCATTGATAATAAATGACCGGGATCACCAGCAGCGTCAAGACCAGCGCACTGACCATTCCGCCCACCATGGGCGCCGCTATGCGGCTCATCACTTCAGAGCCTGTGCCCGTACCCAGCAAAATAGGCAACAGGCCCAATATAATCGTAGCGGCAGTCATCACCACTGGGCGCGCGCGCATGCCCGCGCCCCGCGTCACCGCCTCTCGGAGGCGGGCTGGCGTCGGCTCCACGCCTTCGGCCTGACACTCGCGCATAAGCGCGTCATAAGATTGGTTCAAATACACCAGCATAATGATGCCAATTTCAACTGCAATGCCTGCCAAGGCTATAAACCCCACAGCCACCGCAACAGAAAAATTGAAGCCCAGTAGGTACATCAACCAAATTGCACCCGAGAGTGCCAGTGGTACGGCACCCAAAATCATGACTACCTCGGCGAAGCGTCGGAAATTCACATACAGCAACGTTGCAATAACCAAGAGAGTGAGCGGCAGTACATAGGCCAGTTTCTGCTTGGCGCGCAGCATGTACTCATACTGCCCAGACCACATTAACGAGTAGCCCGGTGGCAAGTCGACCTCTGCTGCGACAATAGCTATCGCCTGCTCAACATAGCTACCGATATCCTGCCCCGCAATATCGATAAACGTCCAGCCATTAAGCCGCGCGTTTTCACTTTTGATCGCTGGCGGGCCATCATCGACATAAATACGTGAGACATCACCTAAGGTTATCTGTTGTCCCGTTGCCGTGACGATAGGGAGTAGCGCCAGCGCCTCTGGAGAATCCCGATAGGACTGGGGATAACGCACGTTTACAGGATAGCGCGCAGAACCTTCGATAGTTTCTGTGACCGACATACCGCCAATAGCCGTCGCGACTACTTGCTGTATATCAGCAATGTTGAGGCCATAGCGCGCAGCTTGTTCGCGGCGTATATCGACCTTGATATAGCGGCCACCGGCAACACGCTCAGCATAAACCGAGGCCGTACCCGGTAATTTTGCCAGCACAGTCTCCAAGCGTTGACCTATCTGCTCGATGACGGCCAAATCAGGACCGGCCACCTTAATGCCTACAGGGGTTTTGATACCCGTAGCCAGCATATCGATTCGTGTTTTTATCGGCATCACCCAAGCGTTAGTGAGCCCCGGAAAACGCACCAGACTGTCGAGCTCAGTCCTGAGACGCTCCGGTGTCATACCGGGACGCCACTGATCTCGTGGTTTGAATTGAATGACCGTCTCAATCATTGTCAGGGGCGCCGGATCGGTCGCAGTTTCAGCGCGTCCGATCTTGCCGAATACATGCGCTACTTCAGGCACGCTGGCAATTAATTTGTCGGTCTGCTGCAAAATTTCCCGCGCTTTGCCCACTGACAAACCCGGATAGGTTGTGGGCATGTACATCAAATCACCTTCGTCTAACGGTGGCATGAATTCACTACCCATCTGTGTCACGGGCCAAAAGCTGATGCCGGTGACTAACACCGCCAGTAATAATGTGCTTTTAGGCGCGCGCAACACGAGCGCCAGCACTGGCAGATAGCTGCGCATCAATAAGCGATTAATCGGATTACGATCTTCAGCGAGGACTTTGCCGCGAATAAAATAGCCCATGAGTACCGGTACAAGCGTCACTGCAAGACCGGCACTGGCTGCCATCGCATAAGTTTTGGTAAACGCCAACGGCGCAAACATACGCCCCTCTTGCGCTTCGAGTACAAAAATCGGCAGGAAACTGACCGTAATAATGAGCAGACTAAAAAATAGCGCCGGCCCTACCTCTGATGCTGCATCTGCTACCACTTGCCACCGGTTTTCTCGGGTTAAGGGCGTTCTCTCAATATGCTTGTGCAGATTTTCAACCATGACAATAGCGCCATCAGTCATAGCACCAATGGCAATAGCAATGCCGCCCAGAGACATGATGTTGGCGTTAATACCCTGAAGATGCATGATGGTGAATGCCGCCAGAATGCCTATGGGTAGCGTTACAATCGCCACCAAACTAGAGCGCAAGTGAGACAGGAACACGATACTGACCAAGGCGACGATCAGGAATTCCTCAAGCAATTTTTGCCAGAGATTATCTACAGCACTTTCGATGAGACCCGATCGATCGTAGACCGTCACCAGCTCCACACCGGGCGGCAGCCCCGCTTTTAGCGACTCGAGTTTGGCTTTGACACCGTCAATCGTCAGCTGCGCATTTTCACCGTATCGCATCACCACAATGCCGCCGACAACCTCTCCCTCGCCATCAAGATCTGCCACGCCTCTGCGCATCTGTGGTCCGATAACGATTTCTGCAACATCGCGCAGCATTAACGGCACACCGTTGACATCTTGACCCAGTGGCACGGCACCTAAATCCTCAACACCCGCCAGATAGCCGCTGGCACGGACCATATACTCGGCTTCGGCCATCTCAATCACTGATGCGCCAACTTCTTGATTCGCGCGTGTAATAGCACGCTGTACATGCGCCAATGGCATGTTGTAAGCGCGGAGTTTTTCTGGATCAACCACTACCTGATACTGCTTGACCATACCGCCTAAGGTCGCAACTTCGGCCACGCCAGGCACTGTTTGTAGCTCGTACTTTAAAAACCAATCCTGCAGGCTACGCAGCTCACTGAGATCGTTCTGACCGGTGCGATCAACCAATGCGTAAAGATAGACCCAACCCACGCCCGTCGCATCTGGGCCCAGCTGAGGGCGCGCATCAGCAGGCAGCGTGGGCGCAACCTGTGACAGATATTCAAGTACTCGTGAACGCGCCCAGTAGAGATCGGTGTGCTCATCAAAAATGACATAGACAAACGAGTCACCAAAAAAAGAGTAGCCACGAACGGTCACCGCACCGGGTACCGACAACATTGCACTGGTGAGTGGGTATGTGATCTGGTCTTCCACGACCTGAGGTGCTTGACCCGGGTAATTCGTTTGAATGATCACCTGCACATCGGATATATCTGGAATCGCATCAACCGGCGTGTTTTTTAGCGACCACAGACCGGCGCCCACTAACACGAGTGCGGCGAACAGCACTAACCCACGATTCGCAATCGACCAGCGAATAACCGTCTCTATCACCGTTGACTGTCCGGCCGTGATGGAGACTGATGATGATTTGAGTGATCCATACTCTGGTGGTCAACCTCAGCTGGCGCGTCACTAAGCTCTGGGGCCGCAACCTCGGGCTTCACGACCGTTTGACCGTGCATGCCAGCAGTCATAGTGCGGTGTTCATAGGTGTTTTTAGCAATCTTTGACATTGCGCCGGCAGACATAAGTGCCGCGGGAGTCTCTAAGCGCTTAAAATCGGAAGTCTTACTCGATTCAGAGTCGATTAAAAACTGCGCTGATGTGACAATGTGATCGCCCTCGGCTAAGCCCGCGAGAATTTCTACCTGCTGGCCTGCTATCGCACCTACCCGCACGGCCACCGATTTAAACTGGCCCTCTTCAAGCGCTAATACCACCCTGTCTTGACGTCCAGTGCGAATCAACGCCTCTCGAGGAATGACTAGCGTGGGCTGTTGCTCAGCAGTAGTAATCGATAGATTTGCAAACATTCCCGGCCGGAGCGCTAAGTCCTTGTTATCAATTTTAACGCGTACCCGCAATGTTCTAGCTACTACGTTCATGACTGGGTAAACATAGTCTACCTGACCCTGCCAACGACGATCGGGCAAAAAATCAAGGTGCATGGTCACCGTATCACCCTGCTGTACTTTGGCCGCTTGAGGTTCAAATATCTCGCCAATAACCCACACCTGATCCCAATTCGCAATACTCATCAACGCCATTCCGGGTTTAACATACATGCCCTCTCTGATCGATAACTCATTGACTACACCAGATCTAGGGGCATCCACAATGATGGTTCGGGAAATCTCTCGCGCTGATTCGATTCGATCAATCGCGCCCGCAGGCACTTGCAAACTGAGCAAGCGCTCGCGCGCAGCATCAATAAGCACCGCATTCTGGCGCGTTAACGCCAGCAAAAATTCTTCTTGAGCATTGACCAAGGTCGGGGAATACAGCGCATAAAGCGGCTCACCCACGACAACCGGGTCACCAGCTGCGGTGACAAAAAGCTGTTCAATCCAGCCCTCTACTCGGGGGTGAATATGACTGAACTGATCTTCATCAAACCGAACATAGCCCACCGTTTCTATACGTGACGGTAATATGTCGGTACGAACTAACGCAGTACGTACTCCAAGGTTATTCACCACCGCGGGGTCAATACGTACCATGCCTTTTGTCGCCGAATTGGTGGTCGAAAAGACGGGGACTAGGTCCATACCCATCGGTGATTTTCCGGGCTGATCGCGACGATAATTAGGATCCATCGGCGCGACCCAATAGATTGGCTTAGTAGCCGCGGATTCTTTCGTGGCAGTTGCTGAATTATCGGCGCTAAAGTACCCGATGATGGCGAGGCAAGCCAGCCCCACGAACAGTGCAATCAAGGTTGTCTTTATCGTTGGTTTCATGTTTCTCTCCGACATTAAAGAGCTTCAGCTGCGATGCTCACCTGGCTGCTATCGGCCAGTAAATAGTTGATTTTTGACGCGCTTTTTTGCTGCGCAACGGCAATACCTAGCCGCTCAATTTTAGCGTTCAACTCTGCAATACGCGCCGTGACCGCATCAGAAAAATTGCCAGTGTCGTTGTTGTAGGCCGCAAGACTCGAATCCGACTGCGCAGACATCTGTGGCAGCAGTGTAATGTCGAAGAGCACTGCCCGCTCATTGAGTCGGGTCAGTGACACCGCAGCTTCCTGAAAGTCGGCAACTAATGTCCGAATCTTTAGCTGCTTATCCGTTTTCAACGCAGCGACTCTTGCCGACGCCGCTGACACTTCCTTGTCTTGCCGATTAGTCGTAAACATCGGTACGTCAAAGCTGACACCGATAGAAAAGAGATCTGCTCGGTCACGGCCGAGTTGATCAGCATCGCGATAACCATACTGCGCCGTCAGACCCCACTCTGGCAGGTATTTTTGTTCTGCTATCGCAACGCTGGTATCGAGCGCCGCAAGTCGTTGATCAATGACTTGCAGCTGAGGATGCGCAGCAACGGCTTCGAAAGTAGCTTGTGCGTCCGATGCCAAAAGTAGCAATTGCGATTCGGACAGGCGCATCGAATTATCGGGTAGCTCAACGGCTAGCTCTGCCAGTGCACGAACCCCAATCCATTCGGACAATCTTCGCTGAGCCTGTTGACGCTGTTGAACTAGACGCGTCAACCGATCATCAAGACGCGTCAGCTCGACTTGCGCGCGAATTAAGTCTTGTTGCTGGGTGTGTCCGATCGCCGATACGTAACGTGCTCTTGCGGCGTCAACCAGCTGATCAAACAATGTACGCTCACTATCAATTAAGCGAATCGTCTCTTGTGCCTCATAGGCACTCAACCAAAATTGCTCAACGCGCGCACGGGCGGTTGCCTGCCGATCTAGTCGTAGCAGGGGCTCTTGCGCCGCTAGCTGCAATTTCTGCTTTCCAGATAAGGCGCGGGTATCACCTCGGGGAAACATCTGCGTCACGCCAACGAGCAGTTGTGTCATCGGCTCTTGGTTAATATCAAAGCCGTCAGTGGGAAAGTTGGCTGCCGCAAGATTAATCTTTGGGTCGGGCAAAGTGCCGACGGCTACCGCCTCATCACTGAGTGCCTGCTCTCGGTAAACGCTGCCAGACAACCAGGGGTCCGCTGACAGCGCCAAACTACTCGCCTCTTTAAGTGTCAATGGCTGCTCCACCATTTCAGCAAAGCTCACCATGATTGACAGTGGCAGGGCGAGCGTTAAACCAACGATCGCATACAATAAGCGTTGCATTACAGTCATCCTTTAACCATCTTAGTACCTACCTTCTGCACGCAGCATACTCGCCACCGACTCGAGTCGAGTCGATCAAAACAACTCTCTGGATCTTCTCGTTTGAAATGTCATTTCACCATCTCTTTAGGCTCACTTACAGCAGTTTCGCGGGCTTTACTATTCAACCCTTCAACAATTTGCTGAGCACAATCATCAACGTCCAGAGGGAAAACGAAAATATCAGACGCATCTAGCCCATCTCCATACAACACGGTTTTACCCACTCCAATTCGTTAACACGGCGGGAGATCAAGATTAATCGCACCTGACCACGATGTGCATAATTTACCGCTACAGCTTCACCCATCCCACTGGACGCGCCGGCAATCCGAATCACCTGCCGCAATCTGCTTCCCATATGTTTTATCACAGGAAATGCTTGGGAGTTCTTGTAAATCAGTTTAGTCTCTTAAAGTTGGCCATCTCGCTCTCCGCTATCCGATTAATCAGATGGCAGGCCCCATAGTATGACCCGTGAGACTAACGGTGGTTCCATTATGACCTGCCTCCTCTAGACAGCAATATAAAGAGCCCATAATGCCAATATTGAACCTCAATCCCACCTTAAGCAGGTACGCACAGCTTTCCTTCATCATTCTAGCTGCTGGCTCGATCTTCCCGCTGGTCTACCTGCGACAGAACTTCGAGGTAACGCTGGTCGAGGCATTGGGTATTACTGGGTCTGATCTGCGCGATTGCTATGCCATATTGGGGTTCATTTTTGTACTCACCTACCTACCCAGCGGCTGGCTCGCCGATCGTGTTACGCCGCGTTTACTCATGGCATTCTCGCTGGTCGTCACCAGCTTGCTCGGCATTTGGTACGTCAGCTTTCCAGACCTATGGGCAGTCAAACTTATTTTTATGGGCTGGGGTATATCAACCGGACTCACATTTTGGGCCGCTATGCTCAAAGCCGTTGCATTGATGGCAAAGCCCAACGAGCAAGGTCGTTTTTTTGGTTTGCTCGACGGTGGTCGCGGCTTAGTGGAGGCGCTGCTCGCCACCATTGCAGTCGCACTGTTTGCCTGGGCGATAGAGTCGCTCGGACAGTCGAATGAGCTGGCGCTTAAAAAAGTTATTTGGATGTATATTATTTTTACCCTCTCACTCGCACCCGCAGTTTTGCTCTTTATCAACGACACGCGAACCAGCCAAGATGAATTACCCGAAGACATGGTGCATCAAAACAGCACATTGCACGATCTGAAGACCCTAGCCAGTAAACCTGAAGTCTGGCTATCTAGCTTTTGTATTCTCACCGGCTATCAGCTGTTTTGGGCAACCTACAGTATTTCTGCGTATCTACAGACTTACTTTGGATTAACCGCTGTTGCCGTAGGTACGATAACCGTCGCAAAACTTTGGATGCGTCCAATTGGCGCGACACTCGCCGGTTATATTGGCGATATATTTGCCCGTGAATTGGTCATTGCGGCACTATTACTATGCTCGGCTGCCGCACTTTTGTTTATGTCACTGCTACCGATCGGTACATCCTCCGCCGTTTTACTGAGTGTGGTACTCGGCGTTGGTCTCCTGACCTATGGTGTACGTGGCATTTACTGGGCGTTACTAGAGAGCTGCGACATCGAAGACAGGACTAAGGGCCTCGCGTTAGGGTTGCTGTCTTTCTTGGGCTATAGCCCAGATTTTTATCAGCCTTTGGTCAGTGCGCGTCTACTCGAATGGTTTCCGGGCAGATTAGGTTACGATATGTATTACTGGGGTGTATCAGGTATGGGTGTATTGGGTGCAATCGCCGCAGTGGCACTTTACAGGCTCAGCAACCACAACCTACAGCCAACACAACGAATAGACAAATGAGGTTATCCCCGCCTAACAACCGCACGTCTCAATCCATTATGAGGATACTGATCAAGCTAACTTTTTGAAGCGAGGGAAATCCCACCGAAGCGGCTCAAACAACGGCACTGCTCCATTCTTCAAAGGCACTTGTGCTCAGATTGTGATAACACTGAGCTCAAATTGAAACGATCATAGAGCCAGACGGCGTAGCTGATAGTGTCCGACGGCAATCAGTGTCGATGGTATGTGTTCATTCAGCAATTTTACCCACCCGCCCGACTTCACTTGCCGGTGCCCTATAGCGTGGTGATCGCCGAGGTTGATATGAATCGGTCGACATTACCAGGCGTTTACGTCAGGATCTTTGCCATGAGGCTTTTGACATCCCCCAATGCTCATACTTGGCCAACCTTAGCCTGGTGCACCACCGCACTGGCCGGCGTTGCAGTCCCGGTTCTGTTTATGCTGGTGCTTTTGGTAGTATCCTCGCCTCTGGCTTTGGCAAGCGGCCCAATCTTCACCTTAGGTCTAATGGGCGTCGGTATCATTGCAGCTGCAACAGCTGGGCACTTCTGGATCGGCGGTGTTTTGGCATTGCTCAATGCAGCGTGTTTACTTGCGTTGGCACTCACGCTGGGCATGCCAGCACTGGCGCAGCCTATGTCAACCGCATTGGCCATGGTCATCGCCAGCGGTAGTTTCGCCGCACGAGGCGCTCTGTTTGCAAAAACTTTATCTAGCAGAGGATGGTTGATGGCGTCATTTGTCGTCGCGGGTGAGGCATCTGTTTTGCTCCTAGCCTCGGTTTTTCCTGGCGCGCTGCCGGAATGGTTTCTAGCGCTGCTACCTGCACAGTGGGCCAGCGTTGCAATCCAGACGGCGCTCACCGGGGCCGGCACATTTGCGGCACTGTCGGTCTTGATTGCGCTGGCTGGAACCGCGGCTACGACTTTGCTGGCGGCCAGACTTTGGCTATACCGCTGGCCTTATTTACTCATGTTCACAGCTTGGCTGGGCCTATCGGCGCTGGTCTATTTCTGGTCTGCACCGACGACGCTCAGTGGCGTTGAATGGCAGGACGATACTGCGCAGGCAGTTGCCGCACTTAGTGAGGTGCCACTCTTGCAGAGCGCGTTAGTGTAAACTGCCGCCCGCCCCCGGGGCCATACTAATAACCTCACCCACTAGCGAGCAGATAAACAGTAGCGCAACGACTGGCAGCGTGCGATTGCTGTTCTAATGGGGATGTGTAGCGTTTTAGAACCCGGGCAAGACAGGCGTCGGCGAGCCTTCGAGCGGTGGCATAGTCCAAGGCCATCAAGTGGGCTCCCCAGATCTGTTGTTCCATTAACGGTGTGTGCCCGAGGCTACAACCTCCATCCACGATCAGCGCCTGCCCAGTAATGTAGCAGCTCTCATCAGCGGCTAGACAGTGGAATAGCGCGGCCTGCTCGTCGGCTTCGGCATGGCGGCCCAGAGCGGTCGCCACACGACAGATTTCAGCCACTGCACGTTTTGCGTCATCGGAAGCGAGGAGGTGAAAGACCGCCGCCTGTTCTTCCAATGCCCCCGATGCCCTACCTGCAGAAGCCAAGCCGAGCATGATCTGGTCATTCACAGCAGTGGTCTCGGAAAGATTATTCGCCGCCACCCGAAGATGACTAAAACTATGCGTTCAACAATCGTTTATCCGCCAAGCCAGCCGCCAGCCTCGGCCATTCCAAGCGCCAGCGCACACATCACCAGCGCAATCAGCGTATCCAGAACACGCCAGGCATTTGGCCGCTGCATGATTGGGGCCAGCAAGCTTGCCCCGTACCCGAGCAAGAAAAAGAACGCGAAGCTTGCCGTGGCCGCACCGGCGCCATAGGCCCATTTTGACAGGCCGTGAAACGACAGGGACACCGCGCCGATCAGCACAACGGTGTCAAGATAAACATGTGGATTGCCAAAGGTCAGCATCGCCGCTGTCGTCAGCACCGCCGTGACAGTGCTGACCGCTGGCGCATCCGTGTTGATCGCACCGCTGGCGCGGATAGCACTGCTAAGCCGCATCACCCCGTAACCGGCAAGCCACAGAGCCGCCAGCCCGAAGAGCACAGAGAGGTATTGGCTGACCGCGTCCGCGATCAACAGCGACAATCCTGCGACACCAGCCAAGATTAAGATCATGTCGGCACTGGCGCAGAACAACACCACAAGAAGCACATGCTGGCGAAGCAGGCCCTGCCTCAAAACAAAGGCATTCTGGGCACCAATTGCGAGGATCAATGACAAACCAAGGGCAAACCCGGTCCCATAGGCAGACAACAGCATATTCACTCTCTATTTTCTGAACACTCTATCTCTAATCAACGGTCTATACTCATCACGATGAATTAGACGCAAGTGATGAAAGCATACCCGCAAACATCCAACGGTACCTCCAAGCCGCAGGACATACCCGCTTTCACTCTATGTCACGTTTGGCTCACAGTGCTATCGCCGGGACAATGCTTGTCCGCGCTTGTGCGTTTTATATGGTTCAATGAGGTTTTCAAACAGAACGTTCAACATATGACAAACAAACACATCAATTACGTAGAGTTTAAAGCCAATGACCTTGGTGAAATAAAACGATTTTACCACCAAGCCTTTGGATGGCATTTTACAGACTATGGCCCCACCTACGTCTCATTTTCGGACAGCGGACTTGTCGGCGGTTTTGAAAAGTCAGACGAACGCATCGTGAATGGTGCGCTAGTGATTTTGTATTGTGATCGACTTGAAAGTATGCAAGATCAAGTGGTCGAGGCAGGCGGTAAAATCGCCAAAGAGATTTTTTCTTTCCCGGGTGGCCGACGATTTCATTTCATTGATCCAGCAGGAAATGAACTGGCGATGTGGTCTGATAAATGACAAGGTAAAGTATAAGAGGTACTAGGGGATGTTATAAGAAAATGTTCTCCTGTGATCTCGTTGCTGAACCGAAAAGGTTCGCCATTTTGTCGTATTTCTGCCCGGAATCGTGATTACCTGGGCGGCCCTGCACATCAATTGTGCTCTCTCCTCGCTCGGTGTCGGTGATCTGGAGCGAGGTAGCCAGAAAAAGCGCTTACGTTTCTTGGTCTTAGAGGGCCTTGTTTTGCCTCGCCCCCATCCTCATAATCGATGGGTCGTAGGTTCAAGTCCTACTGGGCCCACCATATTCGCGGGTATTTATAGATTGACCTCGCGTTAGCGTGACAATCGTGGGTCGTATCTTACAGACGGGAGTCGGTGAGTGTGGCCCACTGTGCGCACATAGGCCCCGTCTGCCAAACCGTCAGCACATCCGCTTTGGAATCAGCCAGACCATGAAACAGAGCACCCGTTTTCCAGTTCTGCTTGCGGCTCTTGGCGTGCTACTTTTTTCACTGCTGGATGCTTTGATGAAAGCGCAAGCGTTGGCCATGGGCACCTACAGCGCCATGTTTTGGCGTATGGCATTTGGCGTACTGTTCGCTGTACTGCTGTTTTCTCCAAGCCGGGTGAGGCCTATTTCCGGGCAGGACCTAAAAATTCATATGCTGCGAGCAACAGTCACTACCCTAATGACCTATCTGTTGTTTTTCAGTCTCACGCGCATTCCGCTGGCCCAAGCCATTGGTCTGTTTTTTATCGCGCCCATCGTCGCCCTTTTCCTAGCAGCGCCCCTGCTAGGGGAGCGTGTCCATAGCAAGGCCAAAATAGCGGCAGGCTTGGGATTTATGGGGGTCGCTGTAGTGGTGGGTGGCGAGTTGCTGAGCCTCGATGCAGGCGGCGATATCCTGGGCTTGTCAGCGATTATTTTATCTGCGGTGCTATACAGTCTTTATCTCGTTCTACAAAGAAAACATGCGCTGATGGCTCGGCCCATGGAAATCATCTTCTACCAAAATATTATGGTGTTCGCGATACTACTACTCGGGGCGCCTTTCTTTGTCTCTCTACCTGCCAATGCCACGCAATGGGGCAGTGCAGCCTTGGCGGCGGCTTTTTCTGTGGGGTCCCTGGCATTGATGACAATGGCGTACCGGCGCGCCGAAGCACAGAAGCTGATATCCATTGAATACACTGCTTTTATTTGGGCCGCACTATTGGGTTGGTGGTTTTTTGCCGAAGGTCTTACGGTACAAACCCTGCTAGGCACCGGATTGATCGTCGCAGGCTGCCTGGCGAGCCTGCGCAGAAGTTAATGCGCTGTTAGCGGGCAGCCAATCGCCTTAGGCTTTATCACCAGCGGGCATAGCCGGGTTAACAACCATACCTACTGAGTATGGGGCCTTAGTGACTCAAGGTTTGGCACTATGAGCACCTTGCCGTTTCTGCCGCCCTGCGCCGCGCGTGTAACCGCCGCTTTGATGTCACCAACGGCGAAGCGCGAGTCAATATCGGCCTTTAGAACACCCGCTGCAATAAGAGGAATGATTTTTCCAAACACTGCCTGCTTTTCTTCTAACGTTGCAGTCTCATACCATTTTTGGAGCCAAAAACCACGATTGCGGATATCCTTAAAAATGGTCATTCCGGTATTTAATGTCGCTGGCTTTCCCGAAAGCATTCCATAAGCCACTATGGTTCCACCGTAACCTAAACTATTGGTGAGTCTGGTGTAAGTGTCACCTCCTACAGCGTCGAGAGCCAGGGCAACAGGCTCGTTGCCAGTGGCTCGAGTAATCTGCTCGGCTAAATCTGGACCGTCAATTAATACAACATCGGCGCCCTTGGCCATTAGCTCTTCGGCGAGTCCCTCACGGCGAACCACATTCACCGTTTTGATGCCGCGTTGCTTAGCGAGCTGAATGACATAACCACCAACAGCCGAGTTTGCAGCGCTTTGCACAATCCACTGACCCTCATCAAGATCCACAAAGGTCGTCAGCATTAGCAGTGCAGTGATCGGATTAACCGCTGACATACCCAGCTGCTCAATGACCTCAGGCCCTAAGCCATCCATATTGGGTAGAGGAAGAAACCCTGCTTCCTGGGCCACGACCTCATCCCTCCAGGTGCCCCCGCCTAAAATAAGAACTAACTGACCAACCTGTAAATAGCTCGTCTCAGCCGTTACTTCGACAACACGACCTACCCCTTCACTACCCGGCTTGGCAGGTAAAACCGCTTCTACTCCGTATTGACCGGCAATCTGTAACAGATTTGACGGGTTAATCGGGGCCGCTAAAACGCTGACTCTGACTTCGCCGCTTTTTAGCACTTGAGGTGCTTCTTCCTTAACGTAAAGTACGTCAGCCGGGTTGCCTATCTGGTTGAACTCGGTGTATTTCAGCATGCCTGAAGCAGCGCCGCTAGGGTCGCTATGGCCATCTGCATAAGATGAGGCCGCAGAACCCAAACCCATCGCCAGCGTTATCATTATTGAAAAATACTTCATAGTGTTAGTCCATTGGGTGTTTTACATTGTTTGGCTTTCCCGCCGTTAAATGACACGGTGGATTCCTCCTCTCGCATGGGTCCATCACCTACCTAGGCCTCACCCCGCTCAAACCATCGTCCAAGGTAGATTCCCACCATTGACCACAGTGCCGCTATACCGGCTCCCACGACGGCAACGGCGGCAAGACCCAGACCTAACCCTTGAGTCAAGCCGGTAAATAACCACGCCATTAACATATCACCACCACGATAGGCGACAATGTCAATAACAGGCTTGGCTTTGAAGCGGGCCTCTCTATCGACCCTGGTAAAAAGTACTTCACGAGCCGGCTTAGTCAGCCCATAGTTTCCGGCGCGCCGAATAATCTGCAAGGCCACAACAGCGCCAAGAAATGGGGACACTGCCACGATAATAAGGCCGGCACAAATCAGTATAGGGAGAAGTGCAATGGCCAACGGCATCCCAAATCTCCCAATAATGCGGCCAGTAGCAAACAGTCCCATTGCGATTGACAATACATTAACGGCGAGGTCCATTTGCGCCCATACCGCGGTTCGCTCAGTACGACTAAGTTCGCTCAGTAAATTCTTCAGCTCAAAGTAGACGAAGGAACTGATGCCGGTGTACAAAAAGATGAACAAACCAATGGCCATGAGATAGGGATTGGAAAAAAACAGCTTGAACCCGGCAAGTGAACTGCCTCCAATTTTTACCTCAGGTGTTNCAGCTAAACTCTCATTGTGGAGATCTGATGATTTGAGGGACTGTAAATAAAAAATAAGGGGAATAGGCACAAGCAGCATAGCGCTNGCGAGTAACATGAGGTTATCTGTGCCTAGGGATGCCGAAAAAAATGAGGGTATTGAGGGCCCGATAAGCCCACCCACGCTAGCTCCCGCAGCGATAATACCAAACAGTCTGCCGGCCTGCTCTTTACTGAACAGATCTGACATAAAGCTCCAAAACACCGATATATGGAAAAGGCTAAATACACTCACCCACACGTAAAATGATTTATCAACCAGGCTTCGATCAGCCATAGTTGACGCTAGGACAAAGAAAGATAAGAACGTTAAGGCAAAGATGCCGTAAATGGAGGGAACCAGAAACCGCAGTCGGAAACGGGACACTAAGACGCCATAAAAACCAACCACCGCGGTGCTGATAAAAAAGTTAAGGGTCCACAGCCAACTCACCTCCGCATCAGTCCAGTCACTAGCCATTGCGTCTCGCACGGGGCGCAAGATGTAATAAGCGGACATAAGAACAACCACAAAAAGAAATGAGCCGGCTAACGCCCTCACCTCATGCCCTTCCACCTTAGACACTATGCGCAGCATCTTATGAATGGGACTGTTACTGCTGTTATTTATTTTTTCTGTTGGGTTCAAACGAACTGTGCTCCACAATGATAAGGGTCAGGCCGTTTCCAAAAATAGGGCGAGCGTTTAAAGAGCCGGGATTAGACCACGTTTTTTCATCAGTAAATAGAACCGTTTATAGATCTGGTCGTTCAATCGGCGGCAGCGACACCTACAGCTTGCAAATAATGCCTTCCGATGGATTCATAATCCCTGCACAAATATCGGTATAACGTACGCCCAGCGCCTCGACACTATCGACCTCATTGAGCACAAGCCAGGTTGCTGCTTTGGCCGATGAGCGCTCAAGAAAGGCCTGCAGTCGTCGATTAAATTCGCCCGGGGCCAACGCTTTTGTTCGTTCTACCATATAGGTGGGCGCAAAGAACATCTCGTGGGGTTCCTGGGGCGCGCCCGCGCTAACAGCAGCTTTGTCCCAATGGGTTAAACCAACACTCATGTAGTAGTTCAGCAAGCCGGTAAAGTGATGTCGCAATCGTTGTGCAGTCTCGCCATTGCCCGCCATGTCTACAACGACAGTCGCCAAAACAGACAGCGAGTCGATGGCGTCATAGGCTACGACGCGATCGTAAATCCCTAACCCCTCAACGAAAGTGACGTTTTGAGACGACGTCAAACCAACCACCCTCGGTGATTGATGATCTTCAGCCAGCGCTTCGGCCAAACCAATACTGGTTTTGCTTGAGGCACTAACAACAGCCACCTGCTCCGCACCATAGTATTGATTCACGGCGAGCTGGTCAGCAATGGCATACCCGGTCATGTACAACGGGCCGAGCAACGCTTGAAGGCGCCCCGCCAAGCCTTCACCTTGCCCCTTGGCGATGCGCTGATACTGGTTATACAGCGGTGGCAGCGACCGTCGGTGTGCCGTTCCGTCAATGAGCGAGCCAGCACTGACATTGATGGGTGCAATCACCAATTCACCCGAGGGCTGAAAGTAGCCATAGAGCCTCTCACCCACCATCACTTCGTTGCAGCGCGATTCTACGACATCGGCAAATCCCCACACAGGAATCACTCCATAACCATCGTCAGGTACTACCGGAAAGAAATTCCAATAGCCCAAAAAATCCCCGGCAACCGCATACGTGAGGTTGTTGGCGGTGAACGCAAAAAAGTCGATGGCTACACGGACTTCGCCCTCTGCTAGCGCTGTCGTGGCTTGCTCGGCTCCCCGCCACTCGTC
>JGI20159J14440_10000508_pt1 | contig 29374 bp, 18 predicted proteins | sample COG_09_FD_14440 | JGI IMG/M metagenome (IMG submission 14440) | reverse complement strand
ATTAATATCGTTGTAGTAACTATTTATAAATTGAGTGACTGGCTCGTGGTATACTTTGATTGTTTTATCTTTTATAAAATAAACTCTATCTGTGAGACCATCTAAAAATCCTCTATCGTGAGATACCAAAAGCAATGTTCCGGCATATCCTGCAAGAGCATCTTTTAATATTTCTTTAGAAATCATATCAAGATGGTTGGTAGGCTCATCTAGAATTAAAAAATTATTGGGCTGAAGTAGTAATTTACATAAAGAGAGTCTGGTCTTTTCTCCACCTGAAAGTACCTGAACTTTTTTTTCAGTATCGTCTCCCGAAAATAAAAAAGAACCTAGAATTTGGCGAATATTTTTTCTTACTTCCCCTACAGCAACATCGTCAATTGTTTCGAAAACTGTTTTTTTAGGATCTAATTTATGGGCTTCATCTTGGGCAAAATAACCCATCATAACTTGATGACCCAATTGAATATNACCATTGTAAGAAATGTCTTTCACTATACTTTTGATAAAAGTAGATTTACCCATTCCATTTTTACCAATTAATGCTATTTTCTCGCCTCTAGATATCGACAAATCAACATTTGAAAAAATTTCTTTATCGCCATATTTTTTTTCTAAACCAGCTATTTTAAGCGTCTCTTTTCCCGAGTGAGAAGGTTCTGGAAATTTAAACTGTATACCATCTTTTTCTAGTTGGTCTATCTCTATGTCTTCTAGTTTGTCCAACTTCTTAATGAGCGATTGGGCAAATGCAGCTTTGTTTTTCTTAGCTCTAAACTTATTGATCAGCTCTTGGGTGTGTTTAACCATTTTTTCTTGGTTTTTTTTGGCCGCAACCTGGGTAAATATCTCCTCTTCTCTAAGCTCTAAATATTTGGTATAATTGCATTTGTAATCATAAAGCTTACTATTGGCTAATTCAATAGTTCTATTGGTAATATTGTCTAGAAAAGTTTTATCGTGGGAAATTAAAAGGATAATACCAATATAATTCTTCAAATATATTTCTAACCATTGAATGGATTCTATATCTAAATGATTGGTTGGTTCATCTAATAAAATAACACTTGGTTTTTGGATAAGAAGCTTAGCCAGCTCTACCCGCATTTTCCAACCGCCAGAAAAATTAGAATATGGAAGATTCAATTCATTTTGCTCAAAACCCAAGCCTTTTAAAATCAATTCGGCGTCTTTTAATTGATTATCTCCATCTAACAACAATAATTGCTCGTTGAGATCGGAAAGCTCACTTAAAAGCTGCATATATGCGTCTGACTCGTAATCTGTTCTAGTGGTTAGCTCTAGATTAATTTCATCTAGCCTATGATTTATTGTCAGCAGTTGTTTATTGGCATTTAGCACTTCGTTTAGAATCTCCTCATTAGATGAAACATTTATTTCCTGAGGAAGATATCCTATACTCAAAGAATTGGTGGTATTAATAGTTCCAGAATTTGGCTTTTGCTCACCAGTAATTAATTTTAGCATGGTAGATTTACCTGCACCATTTTTACCAACAATTCCAATCTTATCTTTAGGGTTTATTTGAAAAGAAATATTTTTATATAAATCTCTCCCCCCAAAACTAACCGTGATATTTGTTAAATTAAGCATATAAAAAAAGCCCTAATTAAAGGGCCTTAAAATTATAAAATTATTTTATTCCTAGAAGTGCCATAAATCGTGCTCAAACGTGAAAATTTCGTTTCTAACCCTCTCAGACTCTAGAAGTGCATCCAAACCATCCCAATTTGGAGAAATCTTTCTATCAAAGACATTACTTTCTTTTTGAACGAAAGAGGAGAAATCTCTTTTCCAAAATAAATCATCAAAGCTCATTCGTTGAGCATCATTTTCAGGATTGTAGACGAAAAAGTTCTGAAAAACATACCTACATTCAGGAAAATATAACCAAAAAAGCTGTTTAAGACCTACTACCTCTTTAGTCTCAGGGTTAACTCCTAAAACTACTGGTGAAATACCAATTATCCTTACATCTAACATAGATCTTTGCTTATCAAAAAACCAATCTTCTTTCAAAACATATCTGACAATATCAGCAGATGTATAAGGCTCAATAAAGTCCACCATAATTTTATCACCGTTATTATCAAGTACTACTTCGTCATCAGCAACAGAGTCTTTAGTATCTTGAAATCCAAACATAGCTTTAAGACGTTGTTTAAATTCTGGACTGTTTGTGTTTCCGTTATCAGGCCTAACAGGGTATCTAAATTTATCATCTAAATCAGTTCCTGGATCATAGACAGTAATAGAACCCTCTTCCAAAGCTCCATATTTCATAACTTCAAATAAGGAAATTCTATCGTTTTGTGGTTCTAAGGGGTAATAAAGCTTATGATTCTTTTTTTCCTTCAAATCTAAAACTCTCCAAATCCTTTTACTCCACATAACATCTGCTTCTCTTAAATGAATGTAAGAAACAACTCTTTTAGTAGGAATATGTTCTTGAATATATACTCCATCTAAAACGTTTGACTCTAAACTTATTCCTGAACCAGGCAATTGAGCTAAAAGTGTATTTGATATTAAAAGTATAAACGATATGTTGAGTAAAAATTTCATTTTAAATTAATTTAAGTACGATTCCAGACTCTAACTGAGAGACTCTACCACTTGGTCCTTTAACTTTTACTCTAGTAAATGTTAAACTTCCATTTTTAGGAATCTTTTTTAATGCAGCTTTCATTTGAGGAGTTAATTTGTCTGACTTAGAGTTAAGTTCAATTGGAGCTCCACCTTTAGTAGTAAACATAGTAAAACTTACGACAGAGTATGGAACATCTAATGGGCTATCACCTAAAGAGGCTTTTAGTTTGGAATAACTTACCGCATTTGCTTTTTTAAGATTTCCACCTGCTTTACCTGCAAAATATGCAGTTGGCTTAGGAAGTGGGAAAACTCTAAATAATTCATTTGCTAGCTCGTTAGATTTCCCATTGTCATCCACACCTGAAACAATTAAATTTGCTGTTTTAGCCTTAGGATTAGTAACTGTAGCAACATAAAAACCTTTGCTATCAGGCCCCTTAACAGAACATCCTCTACCAGATAATTTTATAGATTCGGGTTTGTAACCAGATGCAGAAACTTTAATTTTATTATTCCATCCGATATAAAGAACTTGCAAATCAGCTGCAGAAACAGCTGCATTTGGAGCACCAACTGAATAATTAAATTTCCAAGGCTTCCATTTTTTAACACCTTTTTCTTTAACAGCTATAAATCCAGAAAGCACATGATCACCAACAGAACCTGTAATACTTACACTCTGTCCAGCACGTCCTTTAAAAGTTTGCATGTTAGCAACATCTTGTTCAGATTCATTTTTCTTTAACTGAGAAGAATCATCTACCCAATATTTTAATTCCATTGCTTCGGAAGAATCGTAAGCAGCGATCATTACTCTTAATCCGAGAGAGTCTCCCTGATTTATGTAACTAGTTGCAGAAAATGCCAATGGATCAATTTTATTAAAGTTAAATGATTGCACCTTGACTCTGGAGCTGACCAGTTGGGAAGCTAAAGTTTGAACTTGTAAAACATCTGACCTGACTGATGTCATTACAGCTGATGCTGCAACAATAGGGGCATGATCAAATTGACCAAAAATCCATGGGTATTCTTCCCCGTGGTTCATTACTTTTTTAGGAATTGTCATTCTAACGTATATATTTCTAACAGTTTCAGCATCTAGGGGATCTAGTTTGTTTTCTTCGATTTCGAAATCAATGATTGAGTCTACAATTGAAGCAAAAGATTCTCTATCACCTTCTGTCAATAAAAAATCTGGATCTTCAATTAAAGTAGTGTCAAATAAATACTGATGTACAATACCACCTTCTAATGTATCACTTGGGTGATTAGCAATTAAAGCAATTAAAGCATTTCTAAAATGATGTAAGTTGTCCATTAAGTGTAATCCTTCTGGCGCAATTTCTTCAAAGTTTGGTCCAGCTAGTAATCTTGTGGGAGTATCGTAATCATCTTTTTTCGAATAATTTGATAAGTCTCTTATGTGAATGTAACCAGCATCATCTATATGAAATAAAGGATTGTGATATTCGTCATGATCTGTTGAGGCCCCGTGTAATTCGTGATGTTCATCTACTCCAATCAGTCCTAATTCATTAACTTTTTTAACAAGTGCGATTAATCTTGTTTTGGCTTCTGAATTATCGCTAACAATTGCTTCTTCAATGTCATCAAATTCTTCAAATTTAGTATCGGTAGCTGCAGCTGAAATAAGTAAAAAAAGATTTCTTTTTACAATATCGTTACACATATGTCTTGTTAATGTAACGATTTCATCGTTAGTATTTTTATGAAATCCTACTCTTTCAAGTTCGTCAGGTGGTGCTCCAGTTGCTTTAAGGGTAGCTAGTTTTGTGGCAAATTCGTCTGCTAATCCAACATTAAAAGATTCAACTTGTTCAATACTACTTTCTAATTTATTATTCAAAGTTACAAATGCATTAATAATCTCCTTAGATACATTCATAGCTAGAAGAGCCATAAGGACTAAGTACATTAAACCAACCATTTTTTGTCTTGGCGTTTCTTTACCTCCACCCATAATTTATTTTTTTATTTAATATTAGTTGATAACTACTTATTCACATTCATTGCTGACAACATATTACCGTAAACTGAATTTAATGCAGCAAGGTTTGATGTTAAATCAGACATAGTTTCTTTGTATTTTTTTGTATCATCTACAGAAGATTGAAGATTATTTACAATATTTGAAATACCGGATGTCATATCTTCGCTAGCTTTTGAAAGAGCTGTTACACCTTCTAATTGCATCTCATACAAATTGTTAAGCTGAGTTAAATTACCAGAGACTTTGTCTAATTGATCTCCAAAGTTAGAATCGCCAGATGAAATTGATGTGATCTCTTTTATAGAATTTGCTGCTTGATCGTATGCATTAGAAAGCTCTCCAACTTTTGTAGAAGCGCCTTTTAAATTATTTACATAATCATTTGTTGCATCAGAAGCAGAGCTGATATCACCAAGTTTTCCAGCATTATCGCTTAAATTTTTCATTCCGTCACCCAAACTTTTAATTAATTCAGGCTCAATTTTAGCTTTTGCTAACATGTTATCTAGTTGCTCAACAACGGATTCATTTTTCGATTCATTATTTAAATCTGGCAACTCGTTAGGACTATGATCATCACTAGAGTGGCCTAGAGCTAATTCAGGGTAAGCTATTGTCCAATCTAATTCTTCATGTAACGGTTCATGAGCAGATAACATAAAAATAACAGCTTCAATTCCAAGACCACCAATTAACATAATTGTCGCACCTGGCCAATGCTGTATTTTAAACATCGCTCCAATAATTACGATTGCACCACCGTAACCATACACGTACTTCATTATTGTTTTAAACTTTGTACTTTCAAAAAAACTATCTCCTGAACTCATAATTTATTTTTTTAATTATTTAATATTAATTTAACTTAAAAATCTCCTTCTTTATTAGGGCCACCTCTTCCTAGGTAGTTCATTACACTACGAAAACCAATATAGCTCTTTGCAGTATCTTGATATTCATATGTCCTGGTTCCTGTTTGAAGGTAGAAACCAATATCTTTCCAAGAACCACCTCTAATAACTTTTCTTTTCATAGATGGTGGGTCATGGTCTAAAGCATTATAAATATATTCTGTATTCATATCATGTCCATACTCGTACATGGACTCATCATATGCTGTTCTACACCATTCAGCAACATTACCAGCCATACAGTACAATCCAAAATCGTTTGGATGGTAAGAACTAGCTTTGACAGTATGAAAACCTCCATCTTCCATGTAACGTCCTCTAATAGGTTTAAAATTCCCTAAGAAACATCCTCTAGAATTTCTTGCATAAGGACCACCCCAAGGATAAGGATTATTGTCTAATCCTCCTCTTGCAGCATACTCCCATTCGGTTTCACTAGGAAGTCTGAAATCTTGAACATATGTCTCAAAATGAGCTTTTCTCCATGAATTTAAAAACTGAGTTCTCCAAACGTTAAATGCATTACACTGTTGCCATGTGACTCCAACTACGGGGTATTCATCGTAAGCTGGGTGCCAAAAATACATATTAGTCATATATTCATTATTAGCATAAGTAAAATCATGAATCCAACATAGTGTATCAGGATAAACATTTATTACTTCTTTAATAATAAACCTAGAACGATCTTCATGACCTCTAATAGCATTATTTTGACCTTTGCTATTTCTTACACCCAAATTTAAATCTCTGCCGCTCACTTGGCCTGGATCAACTGGAAATGCCAAATCCGGATTTTTCATCTTGACTCTATGATCTGGATCCACTTCTGCAGCAGAATTTGATATTCTTTTAACTAATGGCCTACCCTTTTTAGCAGCTTCTTGCAAATCAACCCAATAGTACTCAAACATTAGTTTTCTTGTGTCAATTTCTTTTCTAGAATAAAATCTATCACTTTCATTTAAAAACATAGACGCTAATAGTGGAGCATATTCAATATTTTGTCCTTTGGCTGGATCGAAAGAAATGTAACTAAATCTTTCATTCCAATTCAACTGCCATTCATCTTCCCCTTTTTCTTCTAATTCATCATCATAAGTAGGTATGAGAAATTTTTCAGGAAATTCAGCTCCCAAAATTCTTCTAGCAATGGAATCTTTAACATAATTAACGAACTGTCGATATTCATTATTTGTAATTTCGGTTTGATCCATGTAAAATGCTGCAACTGAAACAGTTTTTGTTTTGGTATTGTGGCTGTTAGGAACATCTTCGTCACTTTGACCCATGTTAAAAGCTCCTGACTGTATGTAGAGCATTCCGTAAGGGTCTGATTGATACCAAACTGGTCTTCCAGAAGCACCTATTAAATGACCGTTACTTGACTGTGTTGTACAACTAGATATAGTTAGAACAACTAAGATAAAATATAATAATTTATTCATTTTAAAGCTTTTAATCTTTAATCCAAAGCAAAAAAGGATCAATGGACCTCCTGTTACGAAAATTGAATTAAAAAGTTTCATTGTTTATAAAAATCGAGGGTTTTTGGATTTTTCAACTGGTGCTGGTTTTGATATTTTAAAATTATAATTAAGCATAATATCGTGAGATCCATTACTGTAATTTCCAATAACACTTGTTGTAATCCCATAAGAGTACCCTATTCTTAATATACTTCCGTCTGAAAATGGGTATTTATAACCTACCATTGGAGCAATTTCATCACCAAACCTGTAAGTCAAACCAGCCCAAAGCATATTTTTATAAAGTGCGTTGACGTTTACATCCATAATTGAAGAAGATGCATCAGATTTTATTAAAATACTTGGTCTAATCTGGAATTCAGCATTTAGGTCATAATTAAATCCTGCAGTGATCCAGTAATGGTGAACATTTTGAATGTTTAAATCTTCCATATTAAAACCACCTAAATGGGTTGTTGACAATCCAAAATACAAATCATTAGTTGAATAAAAAGCTCCTACATTTATGTCAGGTTTTAATTGTGATACACTTCCACCTTGTGTGCCAGCAACTCCAGGTATTGAATTGTCTAACTCCCAGTTAGTACCTGATGGTGTTCTCCATTCTGCATCAATACTTTTTTGTATAAAACCTACACTTGCTCCAATACCTAATTTACCTGTACCAATAGGTAAATGATATGAATAATTTAATCTTGCAATACTATTTTTCTCAAATCCGAGTTGATCCGAAACATAGGTCAACCCTAAACCTCCTCTTACTAAACCTACAGGTGCATGGACATTGACCATGGCTGTAGTTGGACTTCCCGAAAACCCGGACCATTGTTGTCTAGCAATCATAGTTGCATTAATATTTTTATCTATCCCCGCATAGCCTGGATTGAAGGACAAATTATCAAACATATAGTGCGTAATTTGATAATCTTGTTGTGCAAAAACATTTCCTGAAAGGATTATAAGTAGTACGTAAGTAATAGTTTTTTTCATTTATTCATTTGAATATCAATGTTTTATCTCAAGAATGTCCCAATTTAACAAACTTCAATAATACACGAAAATACAAAATTTAACTTGTAAATATAATAATTATTCAACTAATTTAACTTCCTGTAAGTCTTCCACCACAAATCTGGAATAGATCCATTTTGAGCAATTTTATAATCTTCATAGTTACAAGGAATCAAATGGTGGCGCTCAAATTTGAAATCTTTTACAGGGGGATAGGGTACTTCTAACCACCATCTCTCTGTTTTTTTACTTTTGTGAAAAATAAGATTCTGTTTAGAATCTTCGTGATAAACATAGTACTTAATTAAATCCTTTTTATTTCCTACAGGAAAATCGTTTTTTCTTTGAGAATAGCCAATGACTAAAAAGAATATTAGCTGAGATACCAACTCAGCATCTACTTCACTAATATCTCCAGACTTTAAATTGTAAAAACCAACACTTGAAATTTTATCACTTAACCCAGCGTATTTAATCATTTGACACATTTCGTTACCAAAAAAACCATTTGGATGATTGGAAGTGCTGTTTTTAAATTCGGAATTCCTCAAAGAAGATAAATCGATACTTAATAAATCGGTATTTCTTAAAATGGGCTCTGACTTGGAAATAGTGTTTTGAAGCTCTCCTAGACGAACATAATCAAAAAACAGTTCATCAAAAAACCTTAAGTCATCTGACCCAACATAATACTGCTGACAACCAAGAATTGAAAAATTAAATAAATTATTGGGACTATGAAGTAGTATATGATTAATATAGTTTTTATCAGAAATTTCTTGCTCTTGGTCAACAACTACATCAAAACTATGGTCAATACAAGTTAAATTAACAGGTTGCTCTAGTTGCTCATACCCTAAATAGTTTGCAAAAGTTAAATCTTGAGAACCCCCTAAAAAAACCAAAAGCTTACTTTTTTTTTGAATTTCAAAAGTTATTTCCTTTAAAGCAGCATAAGTATCCTTAAGTGAAGAACCAGCGTCTAGAATACCAAGATCTGAAATATTTAAGGAGCCTTCCCATTTAAAATTATAAAGTTTATTTCTGATGGAGTAATGGTCTATTTCATTGTTTTTCTCACTCGAACTTCCTCGATTTTCATGGATTGTTAAAAACACAATATCAGAGGATTCCCATTCAGGAAAACTATTTACATGAGAATCAACAAAACTTCCAATCGAGTTTTTAGAAAACTCTATTGAATGAATTGGTTTGAAATAAATTTCAAGACTCATTTATTTTGCTTTTAAAAAAGATTTAGCTTCTTCTAAAGTTAATTTCGCAGGATCTTTTGTAGGTGCTAATTGTTTTTTCTTCTTGCCAGAAATAACAAAGAATTTACCCCATCTTCCTTTTTCAACCGAAATGCCCTCTTGCTCCCAGTTTTGAACGACTTTTTCTATTTCTTTTTTCTTCTTTGCTTCAATTAATTCTATAATATCTTCATTAGAAAGATTGTCAAAATCGTATTTCTTATTTACATTTATAAACAAATCATTCCACTTAATAAATGGTCCAAATCTGCCTTTCCCTTTAGATACTGGAAGATTTTCATATTCTGCAATTGGAGCATTTGCTGCTCTTTTTTCATTAATTAATGCAATGGCATTTTCTAATAAAACCTCATCTGGTTCTATACCTTTTGGAATGGAGACATTCTCTGTACCAAATTGTATATATGGACCAAATCTTCCAACCTTAACAGTAACCTCTAAATTCTCGTGTTCACCTAAAGATTTTGGGTAATCGAACAGTTTTAATGCTTCTTCTAAAGAAATAGTTTTAATATGTTGCCCCTCCTTTAAGCTTGCAAACTTTGGTTTTTTAGTTTCATCCGATGTCTCTCCAATTTGTGCAATAGGACCGTACTTCCCTAGCTTAACATATAAAGACTCTCCACTTGCAGGATCTTTACCAAGCAGTCTTTCTCCGTTGGCTCTTTCTGCATTGTCTTTGGTATATTCTATAGTTTTATGAAATGGAGAGTAAAAACTGGACAACATATCTGTCCATAACAATTCACCTTTTGCAATTGAATCCAATTCTTTTTCAATATCAGCAGTAAAATTGTAATCCATTATATTTTTGAAATGCTCCACCAGAAACTCGTTTACTACTTCCCCTGTAGTTGTAGGAAAAAGTTTTTTTCTATCTGCGCCAAAATTTTCACTTAAATCAATTTTAGTGATAATGTCTTCTTTTAATACAAGTTGCTTTATAGCTCTAGACTTACCTTCAATATCTTTATTCTCTACATACCCTCTGTCCTGAATAGTTTTAATAGTTGGAGCGTAAGTCGATGGTCTTCCAATTCCCAATTCTTCCAGCTTTTTAACTAGTGATGCTTCGGTAAATCTTGCAGGTGGTCTTGAAAATTTTTGAGTTGCAGAAATTTCGTTACAATTCAATATTTCTCCTTGAGAAACATCTGGCAACTCCTCAGTTTTACTATCTGAATTAGCGGACTTATACAGCTTTAAAAAACCTTCAAACTTTATTACTTCTCCAATAGTATTGAAATTCTGCTCTTGCTCATTATGACCTATCTCAATAGTAGTTCTTTCAATTTCCGCATCACTCATTTGTGAAGCCATGGTTTTTTTCCAAATTAAAGAGTACAGCTTGTCTTCAGGTGACCCATCCCCTATGGAGCTAATTGAAAAATTTGAAGGCCTTATCGCTTCATGAGCCTCTTGAGCAGACTTGTTCTTGTTCTGGAATTTTCTTGGATTTGAAAAATTAGAACCAAAATCTTTTTCAATTTGTTTTTGAATAGCAGTCATTGCATCCTTAGAAAGACTCACAGAATCTGTTCTCATATAGGTGATTCTTCCAGATTCATAAAGTCTTTGAGCAACAGACATTGTTCTTGAAACATTAAAGCCTAATACTCTACTTGCTTCTTGCTGCAAAGTAGAAGTGATAAATGGTGCAGATGGGGTCCTTTTACCAGGTTTTTGAGTTATTTTTTTTACTTTGAATTCTTTATCTTTAGCTAGCTCTAGAAAACTTTCAGCATCTTTATATGATGAAAAGTTAGATGCCAATTCTGCTTTAAAGACAACACCCTTTGATTCAAACTCAGCAACCACTTTGAATGTCTCAATTGGTTGGTGATTTAATATTTTATTTTCTCTTTCTACAATTAATTTTACCGTAACAGATTGCACTCTACCTGCCGAAAGACTTGGTCTAATTTTTCTCCACAAAACTGGGGATAATTCAAAACCTACAATTCTATCGAGAATTCTTCTAGCTTGTTGAGAATTTACTAAGTCTTCATTTATTAATCTTGGGGAGTCTACAGCTTTTAAAACTGCCTTTTTTGTAATTTCATTAAAAGTTATTCTTTTGGTATTATTAGTATTTAATTTTAACGCATGTAATAAATGCCATGAAATTGCCTCTCCCTCACGGTCCTCATCCGTTGCTAACCATACAGTTTTACATTTTTTTGCAATACTTAAAAGTTCGTTGACCACTTTTTTCTTTTCTTGTGGAACTACGTATGTGGGATTAAAATTATTTTCAATATCAATGGGATCTCCTTTTCTAGGTAATTCTCGGATATGTCCGTAACACGATTTTACAACAAATTCACTCCCTAAAAAACCTTCGATGGTTTTGGCTTTTGCTGGGGACTCTACAATTACTAAATTATTCATTTAAATACTATTTATTACACTAAACAAGGAATGCAAAGAAATAAAAAATATAGTTGATTGAACAAATTGCAATAAGAATTGATTAACTTTTTTTTAGGTATAACTACAATAATTTATCAATAATTAACACTGTCATAATGGCAGTTAACAGATTTGAATTATCTTTGTGCAATATTTGCTTAAAATGGAAAAGATTATTTTAGAGGAAAAACAAGGAAATCCAACTTTTAAAGTCAGTTTAAAGAACAATTCTAAGAAACTTTATATAGAAAGTTATGGGTGTCAAATGAATTTTTCTGATAGCGAAATTGTTGCCTCTATTTTGGATAAAAATGGGTACAACACAACTAGAAATCTCGAAGAATCTGACTTAATACTACTTAATACTTGTTCTATACGTGAAAAAGCAGAATTTACCGTAAGAAATAGACTTAAGTCTTTCAAAAAGCTAAAAAAACAAAATCCAAAACTAATTGTTGGTGTCCTAGGCTGCATGGCCGAGAGGATGAAAGAATCTTTACTAGAAGAAGAGAAATTGGTGGACTTAGTAGTAGGTCCGGATGCTTACAGAGATTTACCATCTCTTTTAGAAAATGTGGAGGGAGGACAAAAAAGTGTGAATGTGTTATTGTCAAGAGAAGAAACCTACGCAGACATTAGTCCTGTAAGATTAGACAGTAAAGGAATATCTGGATTTATTTCAATTATGCGAGGTTGTGACAACATGTGTTCTTTCTGCGTAGTTCCTTTCACAAGAGGCCGGGAGAGAAGTAGAAGTCCACTTACAATTGTTGCTGAGGCTAAGGACTTATACCAAAAAGGGTACAAAGAGGTTATCCTTTTGGGACAAAATGTAGATAGCTACAGGTGGAACACAAATAAAAAAGAAGAAGTAATTGACCATAACATTCCTACCACCAACTTTTCTGAACTTTTGGAAAAAGTAGCTCTTGTAGCTAACGACTTGCGCGTAAGGTTTTCTACTTCACATCCAAAAGACATGACAGATGATGTAGTTCACGTGATGAAAAAATACCGAAATATTTGTAATTACATACACTTGCCCGTGCAATCCGGAAGCTCCAAAATTCTTCAGAAGATGAATCGAGGTTATTCCAAAGAGTGGTATTTAAAAAGAATAAAATCAATTAGAGAAATAATCCCTGATTGTGCTATTTCTACAGATATAATTACAGGGTTTTGTGATGAATCTGATGAAGATTTTCAGGAGACTTTAGATCTTATGAAAAAAGTTGAGTTTAACTTCTGTTATATGTTTTTTTATTCTGAAAGACCGAAAACTCTCGCAGAAAGAAAGTATAAAGACAATGTTCCCTTAGAAATTAAAAAGTCAAGACTTCAAAAAGTAATTGATCTTCAAAAAGAACACTCTTTAAAAAGCAATAAATCTTCTGTTGGGAAAATAATGGAAGTATTAGTTGAGGGTCCCTCCAAGAAATCAGCACTTGAATACTGTGGAAGAAATGACGAAAATTACAAAGTTGTTTTTCCTAAGGAGGATTCTAAAGAAGGAGATTATGTAAATGTACTTATCGAAAGATTTACTTCGGCAACATTAATTGGTAAAATTATTTAAAAATGAATTTACAGACTGTTAAAAATAGATTTGGAATTATTGGAAACTCTGAGCCTTTAAATAGAGCATTGGATGTAGCTATTCAGGTTGCACCAACTGATATTACTGTTTTAATAACTGGAGAAAGTGGTACTGGAAAAGAAAATATGCCAAAAATCATCCACCACTATAGCTCTAGAAAACACCACGAATATATAGCTGTAAACTGCGGTGCAATTCCAGAAGGNACCATAGATTCAGAATTGTTTGGACATGAAAAAGGTGCATTTACCGGAGCTACAGACAGTAGAAAAGGATACTTTGAAGTTGCAGACGGAGGAACTATATTCTTAGACGAAGTTGCTGAACTTCCTCTTCCTACACAAGTTAGACTTCTTAGAGTTTTAGAAACTGGAGAGTTTATTAAAGTTGGGGCTTCTAAAGTCAAAAAAACAGATGTTAGAATTATAGCTGCAACGAATGAAAACGTTCAAAAAGCTATTCAAAAAGGTAAATTTAGAGAAGATCTATTTTATAGATTAAGCACTGTTCCTATTTCTTTAGAGCCTTTAAGAGAAAGAAAAAATGACATCCATTTACTATTTAGAAAATTCTCTGCAGATTTTGCTGAAAAATATAGAATGCCTGGAATTAGACTAAATCCAAAAGCAGTAGATATACTAGAAAAATATTCATGGCCAGGGAATATAAGACAACTTAAAAATGTAGCGGAACAGATTTCAGTTATTGAAAACTCAAGANAAGTTGATGAACTTATTTTAACTAAATATCTTCCAGACATTGATTCTAGCAGAAATCTTCCAATGGTAATTGATGGCAAAAAAGAAAGTGACAACTTTTCAGAAAGAGATATTTTATATAAAGTACTTTTTGAAATGAAGCAAGACGTTACAGAGATGAAAAGGGTTATTGTAGATCTTTTAAATAATAACAATTTATCTAGCAACGAAAAAACAGCATTAATTACCAAACTGAGCGATTCTTCGAAATTGGATGGGGAAATTAAATTTGATGAGCAACCCAATAACACAGTTTCTCTGCAAGAAGAAAACATTAGAGAAGAGCCACCATCTTACAATATTTCCTTTCAAGAAAGTGTTGAAATTGAAGAATCTTTATCTTTAGAAGAAAGGGAAAAAGAACTTATTCAAAAAGCACTTAAAAAGCACAACGGCAGAAGAAAAAATGCTGCAAAAGAACTTGGCATCTCTGAGAGAACTCTTTACAGAAAGATAAAAGAATTTGAAATTTTAAAATAAGTGAATAAACTAAAAATAATATTTATAAGCATAATATTAACTAGATGTGCACTTCCCCAATTTAGTTTTAAATCTGGTGGTTCTGAAACCAAAGAAATTAATGCCAAAACAGTACAGGTAGATTATTTTGATAATAAAAGCGCAATTGGTGGTTCGTTTCTTGGAGCATCCTTCACAGAGAGCTTGAGAGATATTATGCAATCTCAAACAAAGCTTAATTTAGTAGCTGAAAATGGAGACTTACAAATTAGTGGCGTTATAAAAAACTATATAATTAGCCCTGTAAACATACAAGCAGGAAGTGAAAGTGCAGCCCAAAACAGACTCAAAATGTCTATAAACGTAAACACTTATTACAATCAAAATGACTCTATTGGGCTTAACAACAGTGCATTTAGTGCTTTTGTAGATTACGATGCTACATCAGACTTTAGTTCAATTGAAGAAGAATTAGTTGAAAACTTAAATTATCAAATTACCCAAGATGTTTTCGACAAAATATTTGGTGGAGAATGGTAGAATATCCATTGGAAAATATCAAGCAATTAATAGAGAATCCCGAAAAAGCGTCTGAAAAAGACCTTGAATTTTTTTTCGAACTCACTTTAAAATATCCATTTTCAGGAATTTGCTTTTTGTTTTTATCTAAAATTCTTAACCATCAAAAAAGAATTGGTTTTGAAAAATCGCTAAATAGTACCGCGCTGAGAATTGGTGATAGAGGCTTGCTATACGATAGAATTCATACTACTAAAAAAATAAAAGAGGATAAAAAAAATGATTTTAAGCAGGGAAAAAACAACGATTTAAATGTTTTAGAAAAAAATATTTATGGCAGCTTAATTCAAAACCAACTAATTAATGAATTAGAAAATCAACAAGAGGTTTATCTTTCTGAGCGAGAAGTTGATAGTCCTATTAAAGAGATTATGTCTCTTAACGAGTGGTTGCTAATTAAACCCAGACAAAAATCTAATTCTAGAGAAAAGGAAATTGACAATATAATTAAGAATTTAAACGATAGAAAAATTTCTACAGAGAAAAAGAACTTCTATTCTGCCGCCAATGCAGCTAAAAACAGTTTAAAAGATAACCATGAGATGAATACTGAAACATTGGCTGAAATATATGTAAAGCAAGGCAATTACCCTAAGGCAATTGAAATCTATGAGCAATTGATGTTGTCTAATCCAGAAAAAAAACTTTTCTTTGCAAGCCGAATTAACTACATTAAATTAAAAACACAACCATAAGATGGGAACTTTATTAATGATATTATCAACTATTACAGCAATTTTGCTAATTGTAATAGTTTTACTTCAAAACTCAAAAGGTGGAGGGCTAGACTCTTCATTTGGAAATGTTAACCAATTAGGTGGGGTTGCCCAGTCCACGGAAACCATTGAAAAAGCTACTTGGACTTTAGCAGCTGTTATGGGCTTTTTAAGTCTTTTAGCTGCATTTAATTTTGGCGGTGGCAATAACGAAATTTCAACTGACATAGATAAAAACGAAGGAATTAGCTTGCCGTCTTCTGGTGATCCAATCAATCTTCCAACTGATTTACCTAACTAATTTAGTGTCAGGATGTCATTTTTTGACCTCATTAAGGTCAAATTGTCAATATTCTATTAACTATAATTCAATGGCACAAAATGTGCTAAATAAACCTATAAATAATAAACGATAAACAATGTCTATAAATGTAAAACCACTAGCAGATAGAGTAATTATTGAACCATCTGCTGCCGAAGAAACTACATCAGGAGGAATAATAATCCCTGATACNGCNAAAGAAAAACCAAAAAAAGGAAAAGTAGTTGCTGCTGGAAGCGGTAAAAAAGATGAACCTGTAACTGTTAANGTAGGTGAAACTGTANTGTATGGACAATACAGCGGAACAGAAATTAAAATTGATGGAAGTGATTATCTTATTATGAGAGAAAGCGACATTTTTGCAATTGTTAAATAATTAAATAAAATAAAATGGCTAAAGAAATAATATTTGATGTAGAGGCAAGAGACAGACTTAAAAAAGGAGTTGATGCACTTGCTAATGCGGTAAAAGCAACACTAGGTCCTAAGGGAAGAAATGTTGTTATTGATAAGAAATTTGGTGCCCCACAGGTAACTAAAGATGGAGTAACTGTAGCTAAAGAAATTGAACTAAAAGATCCTGTAGAGAATATGGGAGCTCAAATGGTAAAAGAAGTAGCATCTAAAACCAACGATACTGCCGGTGATGGAACTACAACTGCTACTGTTTTAGCTCAGGGAATAATTAGCGCAGGTTTGAAAAACGTTGCTGCTGGTGCAAATCCAATGGATTTAAAAAGAGGAATTGATAAGGCTGTTAAAACGGTTGTTGAAGAACTAAGAAAACTATCCAAAGATGTTGGTTCGGATAATGATAAAATAAAGCAGGTAGCATCTATTTCTGCCAACAATGATGAAACCATAGGTTCTTTAATTGCAAAAGCAATGGAGGTTGTTGGAAAAGATGGTGTAATTACTGTTGAAGAAGCAAAAGGTACCGAAACTGATGTAAAGACTGTTGAAGGAATGCAATTTGACAGAGGTTATTTATCTCCATATTTTGTAACAAATGCAGAAAAAATGATTGCAGACTTAGAAAGTCCTTATATTTTAATTTACGATAAGAAGATTTCTAACATGAAAGACCTTCTGCCGGTTTTGGAACCAGTTGCTCAAACTGGAAAACCATTACTGATAATTGCTGAAGATGTGGATGGTGAAGCATTAGCAACATTGGTAGTAAATAAAATAAGAGGCTCTTTAAAAATTGCTGCTGTCAAAGCTCCTGGATTCGGAGATAGAAGAAAAGCAATGCTTGAAGATATTGCAATTTTAACTGGTGGAACTGTAATTTCAGAAGAAAGAGGTTTTAAAATGGAAAACACCACTTTAGATATGCTTGGAACTTGTGAAAAAGTCGAAATTGATAAAGACAACACTACCTTGGTTAACGGGGCAGGAAAAAAAGATGATATTCTGGCTAGAACCAACCAAATTAAGGCTCAGATAGAAACTACAACTTCAGATTACGATAAAGAAAAGCTGCAAGAAAGATTGGCAAAATTAGCTGGTGGAGTTGCAGTTCTTTATGTAGGTGCTGCTACAGAAGTAGAAATGAAAGAGAAGAAAGATAGAGTAGACGATGCCTTAGCTGCAACAAGAGCTGCAGTAGAAGAAGGAATTATTCCTGGTGGTGGTGTAGCGTATATTAGAGCTGCGACTTCTTTAGACGAGGACAGCGGAGAAAATGAAGATGAATGTACAGGTATCAAAATAATTAAAAGAGCTATTGAAGATCCTTTAAGAACCATTGTTGAAAATTCTGGTGGAGAAGGTGCTGTAATCGTTCAGAAAGTTAAAGAAGGCAAGGGTGATTTTGGATACAATGCTAGAACTGACAAATATGAGTCTTTAATGAAGTCTGGGGTCATTGACCCTACTAAAGTTTCTAGAAGTGCATTAGAAAATGCTGCTTCTATTGCTTCAATGATGCTAACCACAGAATGTGTTATTTCTGATGAACCAGAAGACGAAGCTCCAATGCCTCCTATGGGAGGTGGAATGCCAGGTGGAATGCCAGGCATGATGTAGTATTTATATTATTTAATTCTATGAAAGCCTCATTTTATAATGGGGCTTTTTTATTTAGAATTTTTCAGGATGCCCTCTACTACTGAAGGGTCTAATAATGTAGAAGTATCTCCCAAAGTAGAGGTGTCTCCTTCTGCAACTTTTCTTAGAATTCTTCGCATAATTTTTCCAGATCTAGTTTTAGGCAAACCTTTAACAAATTGAATTTTATCTGGTTTTGCTATTGAACCAATTTCTTTAACAACTGTTTCTAAAATTTGCTCTGTTAGTTCATTTTCAGAATTAGAACTCTTATCTAAGATAATGTAGGCGTAAATACCTTGACCCTTAATGTCATGGGGGAAACCTACCACAGCACTTTCAATTACTAATGGGTGCTCATTAATACCATTTTCAACTTCGGCAGTTCCTAGCCTATGTCCTGAGACATTTATTACGTCATCAACTCTACCTGTAATGCGATAAAAACCATCTTGATCTCTTTTGCAACCATCGCCAGTAAAATATTTTCCTGGATAATTAGAAAAATATACGTTTTTACATCTTTCATGATCGCCATAAATAGTTCTAATCATACTAGGCCATGGGAACTTAATACATAAATTACCTTGAACATTATTTCCCAACAATTCGTCTCCATTTAAATCAACTATACAGGGCTGGATTCCTGGTAATGGAAGAGTAGCATAAGTAGGTTTGGTCTTGGTAATATTTGAAAGTGGAGATATTAGAATTCCTCCTGTTTCGGTTTGCCACCATGTATCAACAATAGAACATTTTTCTTTTCCAATGTACTTATTATACCAATGCCAAGCTTCTTCATTAATTGGCTCACCTACACTACCTAAAGTTTTTAAAGAACTTAAATCATACTTTTCAGGAAATTCATTCCCACATGCTTGAAGAGCTCTAATTGCAGTAGGTGCAGTATAAAAAATATTTACTTTGTGCTTGTCACAGATTTTCCAAAATCTACCAGCATCCGGAAAAGTAGGGACCCCCTCAAACATAATTGTTGTAGCTCCAGCTAATAAAGGGCCATAAACAATATACGTATGACCAGTAATCCATCCAATATCCGCAGTACACCAATAAATATCATTTTGGTTGTACTGAAACACATTTCTAAAACTATACTCTGCATAAACCATATAGCCTCCACAATGGTGTTGTACACCTTTGGGCTTCCCTGTAGAGCCCGATGTATATAAAATGAATAATGGATCCTCAGAGTCCATCTGCTGAGCTTTGCATAAACTACTAGCTTTGGATGTTTCTTCCTTCCACCAATAATCTCTTTTGGGCTTCATTAAAATATTTTCACCTGTTCTTTTAAGAACAATACAACTTGTAATACTTGAACACGATTCCAAAGCTTTATCTACTATTGCTTTTAGATATAATTGTTTGGACCCTCGATAAGACCCATCACTTGTTAAGAGAATATTACAACTAGCATCGTTTATTCTATCTGCTAGAGCTTTAGCTGAAAACCCTGCAAAAACTACCGAATGAATTGCCCCAATTCTTGCACAAGCTAAAGTAGCTATTGCCAGCTCTGGAACCATTGGCATGTATAAACAAATCCTATCTCCTTTTTTAGCCCCATGATTTTTTAAAACATTTGCAAAAATACTTACTCTAAGATGAAGTTCTTTGTATGTTATCTTTATTACTTTCTCTTTTGGATCATTAGGTTCCCATAGAATTGCTACTTGATTTGGTCGTGTTTCTAAATGTCTATCTAAACAATTCTCAGTTATATTTAACTTTCCGCCAACAAACCATTCCACTTTAGGAGTGTTAAATTCCCAATTAAGAACCTTGTTCCATTTGGACATCCATTGGAAAGAAGATGCTTTTTCTTCCCAAAAACTTTCAGGATGGTCTATGCTTTCTTGGTAATCTTGATAATATTCGGCTAAACTCTCTATTTTCTTCATGCAAAATTTGTATTAAAATAATAAAAATATAGGAAATGTTAATCTAAAAAAAACCACCTCAGTCCAAACTTTAAACAGCGATCTGCAATGGGAAAATGAAAAGCAGAAAAGTAATCAAATCCCGTTAATCCAGAATTTAAATGGCTAACCATAAGAAACACTGTAACACTTTTAATTTGGGTTTTTGCTAAAAAATCAATCATGAAACAGGAAGGTTGTATGCGCTCATTACTAATTGTAAACTGATTTAGTTCGGAGGAATATCCTGGCAAAGCATAACTACTAAAAACTTTAGCATTGACACCTAGAGATAGCTTTAAATTACTTTTTTCATTTCCAAAAATATAATTGAATTTTACTTGCCCTACCCAGTCAGGTAATTGCAAAATTTGAGCTCCTCCCTGGTACTGATAGACAATCTCAGTGAATAAATTATATTTTTTCTTTATCAAATTATAATTTAATGAAGATTGTATAACCTGTAATGATGAATCAAATTGTAATGGCTCTGAATATTCACTAAAATATATTGGCCTATAAGCCTGATTAATTTGTGACTTCAAAGAAAATAACCCTGCAGATATTTCTGCAGAAGCATTCCAGAATAAAATATTATTGAACTGTTTATTATGCCAAAAGTGGTGATTACTTTGGTAATTGTTAATTTCAAAAACTGGTCTAAACTCACTTAAATCTGCAGAAATTTTAAACTTTTTATCTTTTAAAATATAATTTTCATAAAGAAAATTAATTTCATAATTATTCTTTTTATACCCTAAAGGGTAAAAGTTACCGCCTAATCTAAAAGAATTATTTATTTTACTTTTACTAAAATCTAAACTCAGAGACTGGTTGGTTAAAATAGTATCGATTAGTTTATTTTTATAAGACAAAATTTCTGAATCCCAGCCAATGTTTAAGTTCTGTATTTTAGAGTCTTTATTTGAAATTATATTGTATCTAATAGAACTTTTAAAAACATCTAATAATAAAGAATCGTGTGTGCTTTCAGTACTATAAAAATTATTAAGAAATAAATCTGGATTAAGACTGTCAAAATAAACTCTAGTGCATCTTTGAAAGGAATTATTAAAACTAATTTTTTTAATATTTAAAATGGTTGAATCATTTTTTGAAGAGCTAAGAATCCAATTTTGATTTATGTATGACTTAAAAAGTCTGTTAGTGGCATAGGAGTTTTGCATATTTACATTCAAAATCTTTCTATTACTTTCAAAATCATTGGAATTTATAAAATTTGAGTCATTAGTTAAACCTCCGTTAAGCTGGTTGTAAAGTCTTTGGTATTTGAATCCAAAATTCATATTGTAGGTTGAATCTCTAGATCTATTATTAAAAGAAAACTGGAAATAATTATTATTCGTTGACTGATTGGAATAATAGCCATCGTGACTTCTTTTTAAAAATGAAACTGCATATCCAGATCTGTTGGAAACTGATTGACTATGGTATAAAGAAAGATTCTGTTCTGATTCATTTCCCAGTATATATTGTGCATCAACAATAGGAATATTACTATTGACAAAATAGATATCCTCTTGCTCAGAAAAAAACATATAATGTTTGTTGAAAATTGATAATTTATCTTGATTAAATTTTAACGACCTTTGAACACTTCCAGGTCCACCTAGAAATATATTATACAAGTTAGAATCTGGGAATAAGGACATTTGACTCCAAGATTCGGTAGTTTTTACAGTGTCGCTAAAGCTATAAAATGTACTAAAAAATGAAATAAAAAGTAAAGTAATACAGATTCTCATTGTTTAGTGAAAATATAAAAAAAGGCCATAACTATTTAGAAATGGCCTTTATTAAAAAATTACAAAAATAAATTAAGCTTGCGAAGCAGGACCACCAAAATTTAATGGAATTGGAGACGCTTGATCAGTTTCTTTTATTTTTCCGTGGTTATTCTCATACTTTGATAAATTATCAGATAATGCACGATGTAATTTCTTAGCATGCTCTGGTGTCATCACAATTCTAGACTTAACCTTACCTTTAGGAACTCCTGGCATTATTCTTATATAATCTAAAATAAACTCTGAGGAAGAATGTGTGATAATTGCTAAATTGGAATAAATTCCCTCAGCAACTTCTTCAGAAAGTTCAATATTAATACCTTGTTGTTTTTTCTCTTCAGACATGGGGTTAACCTTCAGTTTTTTCTTCTACAATTTCCTCCTCTTTATTAGTCATTCTATTTAAATCATCAACAGAACCAACTAATAAATCTCTGAATTTTTTCATTCCAGTACCAGCAGGAATTTTATGACCAACAATAACGTTTTCCTTAAGACCCAACATGTGATCAACCTTACCGCTAACAGCAGCTTGGTTAAGTACTTTTGTAGTTTCTTGGAAAGATGCTGCAGAAATAAAACTATCCGTATGAAGTGAAGCTTTGGTTATTCCTTGCAACAACGGTTCTGCAGTTGCTGTTAATGCGTCTCTAGACTCTACAGGTTTTGCATCGTTCCTCTTAAGGGCTGAATTCTCATCTCTTAGTTTTCTAACGGAAACAATTTGACCTGCTTTGAGCTCAGTCGATCCTCCCGGATCGGTAACTACTTTTTTACCGAAAATTTTATCATTTTCAACCATGAATTCCCATTTATTAACTGCATTGTTTTCAAGGAATTTAGTGTCACCAGCTTCGTTAATCTGAACCTTTCTCATCATTTGTCTTACAATGACTTCAAAGTGCTTGTCATTAATTTTCACACCTTGTAATCTATAGACTTCTTGAATTTCATTAACAATATATTCCTGAACAGCGGTAGGACCTTTAATTGAAAGAATATCTTTTGGTGTAATAGCTCCATCAGAAAGAGTTTGACCTGCCTTGACAAAATCATTTTCCTGAACTAAAATATGTCTAGACAATGGAATTAAGTATTTTTTAATCTCTCCCGTTCTAGCTTCAATAATAACTTCTCTATTACCACGCTTGATTTTTCCATATGATGCAACTCCATCAATTTCAGATACAACAGCAGGATTAGAAGGGTTTCTTGCTTCAAACATTTCAGTTACCCTTGGAAGACCACCAGTAATATCTCCTGATTTCCCTGACATTCTTGGTATCTTAACCATCACATCACCAGATGTAATTTTATCACCATCTTTGACTATAATATGAGCATCTACTGGAAGGTTATAAGACTTGAGTTCATTCCCAGTTTTATCCTCAACAGAAATAGTTGGAATCATCTTTTTATCTCTATTTTCTTTAATTACAATTTCTGTAAACCCAGTCTGCTCATCTACTTCTTCTCTATAAGTTAATCCTTCAATTAAATTATTGAACTTTAAAACACCTTCAAATTCTGAGATAATAACAGCATTATATGGATCCCACTTACAAATAACGTCGCCTTTTTTAAGGTTGTCTTTATGGGATACAAATAAACTAGAACCATAAGGGATATTGGCAGTCATTGAGACATTTTTAGATTTATCAGTAATCTTTAATTCTCCAGCTCTTCCAATAACTATTATTTCAGTTTCACCTTCACTTGTAGTTCTTTCAATGGTTCTTAATTCTTCCATTTCAATAACACCATCTGTTTTGGCAGAAATCTCAGCTTGATCAGCGATGTTTGATGCAGTTCCTCCAACGTGGAAAGTTCTAAGAGTAAGTTGTGTTCCTGGTTCTCCAATAGATTGAGCTGCAATAACTCCAACAGCTTCTCCTTTTTGAACCATCTTACCTGTAGCTAAATTTCTTCCGTAACATTTTACACAAACTCCTCTAGTTAACTCACAAGTTAATACAGATCTTATTTGTACTTCATCTATGCCTGCCTCATCAATAGCAACTGCTGAATCTTCATTAATTTCCTCTCCTTCTGGAACAATAATTTCTCCTGAAACCGGATCTTCAATATCAAATAAAGCAACTCTACCTAAAATTCTGTCGTATAGGTTCACTACTATTTCATCACTCTTTTTGAGTGCCCCTACTGTAAGTCCTCTAAGAGTACCACAATCAGGATGGTTGATAACCACATCTTGAGCAACGTCTACCAATCTTCTAGTTAAATAACCAGCATCTGCAGTTTTAAGTGCAGTATCTGCAAGTCCTTTTCTTGCACCGTGAGTAGATATAAAATATTCTAAAATGGACAACCCTTCTTTAAAGTTAGATAAAATAGGATTTTCAATAATGTCTTGTCCACCTGTAGCACCAGATTTTTGAGGTTTTGCCATCAACCCTCTCATACCTGACAACTGACGAATCTGTTCTTTTGAACCCCTAGCTCCAGAATCCATCATCATAAAAATAGAGTTAAATCCTTGTTGATCGGATTTTAACTTTTCCATTAAAGTATGTGTTAATCTTGAATTGGTATGTGTCCAAATATCAATGATTTGATTATATCTTTCATTGTTAGTAATAAGACCCATGTTGTAGTTCAACTTCACCTCGTCTACTTCTTTTCTAGCTTTTTCAATTAAGATGTCCTTTTCTTTTGGTACAACAACATCAGAAAGAATAAAAGATAGGCCTCCTTTAAATGACATTTGATATCCTAAATCTTTAATGTCATCTAGAAATTTAGCAGTATTTGGAACCCCAGCAATTTTGATAATTTTAGTTAAAATATCTCTAAGTGCCTTTTTAGTTAAAAGTTCATTGATATAGCCTGCTTCTCTTGGAACTAACTCATTAAATAATATTCTACCAGTGGTGGTTTCAATCATTTCAGTAACATCTTCACCATTTTTATAGTTATTTATCTTAACCTTAATTGGAGCATGTAGATCTAACTTTTTCTCATTGTAAGCAATTTTAACTTCTTCAGGTGAATAAAAAGTCATGTTCTCCCCTTTGACAATATGGTCTTCTGTGGAAGTTCTAATTTTGGTAATATAATATAATCCTAAAACCATATCCTGAGAAGGAACAGTTATTGGAGCTCCATTTGCAGGATTTAAAATATTATGAGAAGCCAAAATTAATAACTGTGCTTCCAAAATAGCTGCATTTCCTAAAGGAACATGAACAGCCATTTGATCACCATCAAAATCTGCATTAAAGGCAGTACAAACCAAAGGATGAAGCTGAATTGCCTTTCCTTCAATTAATTTAGGTTGAAATGCCTGAATCCCCAACCTGTGTAAGGTAGGAGCTCTGTTCAATAGAACTGGATGTCCTTTCAATACATTTTCTAAAATATCCCAGACTACTGGCTCTTTTTTATCAACTATTTTTTTAGCAGATTTTACAGTCTTTACAATTCCTCTTTCAATCATTTTTCTAATGATGAACGGCTTAAATAACTCAGCAGCCATCCCTTTAGGAAGACCACATTCATGTAATTTTAAAGTCGGGCCAACAACAATTACAGATCTTGCAGAATAATCTACCCTTTTTCCAAGAAGGTTTTGTCTAAACCTACCTTGCTTTCCCTTAAGACTATCAGATAGGGATTTTAAAGGTCTATTCTTATCTGTTTTAACAGCACTAGATTTTCTTGAATTGTCAAAAAGTGAATCTACAGATTCTTGTAGCATTCTTTTTTCATTTCTTAAAATAACTTCTGGTGCCTTTATCTCTATTAATCTTTTTAAACGATTGTTTCTAATTATAACCCTTCTATACAAATCATTTAAATCAGAAGTTGCAAACCTTCCACCATCTAAAGGAACTAATGGTCTTAAATCTGGTGGAATAACTGGAACAACCTTTACAATCATCCACTGAGGATTGTTTTCGATTCTACTATTAGCATCTCTGAAAGATTCAATTACCTGTAATCTTTTAAGAGCCTCGTTTTTTCTTTGCTGTGATGTTTCGTTATTAGCTTGATGTCTTAACTCGTAAGATTTAGTATCCAAATCTTCTCTACCCAATAAATCATGAAGACCCTCTGCCCCCATTTTTGCAATAAACTTATTAGGATCCGTGTCTTCTAAATACTGATTTTCCTTTGGCAAAACATCCAAAATATCTAAGTATTCTTCTTCTGTAAGGAAATCTAATTTCTTCAGTGGCTCACCTTCTGCATTTTTAGTATCACCAGCTTGGATAACTACATATCTTTCGTAGTAAATAATCTGATCCAACTTTTTGGTCGGAAGACCTAGCAAGTATCCAATTTTATTTGGAAGAGATCTAAAATACCAAATATGAGCAACTGGGACAACTAGTGCAATATGACCCATTCTTTCTCTTCTTACCTTTTTTTCAGTAACCTCAACACCACATCTATCGCAAACAATTCCCTTGTATCTAATTCTCTTATATTTTCCACAATGACACTCGTAATCTTTAACTGGTCCAAAAATTCTTTCACAAAATAAACCGTCTCTTTCTGGCTTATAAGTTCTATAATTAATGGTTTCAGGCTTTAAAACCTCTCCATGAGATCTTTCTAGTATAGATTCTGGGGAAGCTAAGCTGATTGTTATTTTACTAAAATCACTATTGAATTTTTTGTCTTTTCTAAAAGCCATTTTTTTAATTTATCTATTGTGAATATTAATCTAAATCTATATTTAATCCTAATCCTTGTAGTTCATTAAGCAGTACATTGAATGATTCTGGAATTCCAGGTTTAGGTAAGTTCTTACCTTTTACAATACATTCGTATGCCTTTGCTCTTCCTTGAACATCATCGGACTTAACCGTTAAAATTTCCTGTAGTACATTAGAGGCTCCATATGCTTCTAATGCCCAAACTTCCATTTCACCAAATCTCTGACCTCCAAATTGAGCTTTTCCTCCAAGAGGTTGTTGGGTAATCAACGAGTATGGACCTATGGATCTCGCATGCATCTTATCATCAACCATGTGGCTTAATTTAAGCATGTAAATAATACCAACTGTAGCAGGCTGATCAAATCTTTCTCCAGTTCCGCCGTCATATAAATATGTTTTTCCATTTCTAGGAATACCAGCTTCGTCTGAGTAATTGTCAATCGCATCTAAAGAAGCTCCATCAAAAATAGGAGTAGAGAATTTTAGACCTAATTTCTGTCCAGCCCAAGCCAATACAGTTTCATAAATCTGTCCCAAGTTCATTCTTGAAGGTACACCAAGTGGATTTAAAACAATATCAACTGGCGTTCCATCTTCTAAGAATGGCATGTCTTCTTCTCTAACTATTCTAGCAACGATCCCTTTGTTACCGTGTCTACCAGCCATTTTATCACCAACCTTAAGTTTTCTTTTCTTAGCAAGGTAAACTTTAGCCATTTGAATAATGCCATTTGGCAATTCGTCTCCAACTACAATTTGAAACTTCTTACGTTTATAATCTCCTATAAGCTCTGTTGCCTTTAGATTGTAGTTATGTAAAGTTGTATCCACTAAATCATTTACTTGATCATCTTTAGTCCAATTTTTAGAATTAATATGGATGAAGTCAATTGATTTAAGTGTTTTTTCTGTAAACTTCACACCTTTTTTAATCACTTGTTCTTTGAAAACGTTAATAACACCTTCTGATTTGTTATCTCCTAGAATTGAAAGTAATTTTTCAATTAGTGTAGATTTCAATTCTGCTTGTTTCATTACCTCTTCGGCGTCTAATTGCTCTATGATAGGCTTATCGGCTGCTTTAGACTTTCTATCTTTAATAGCCTTTGAAAATAATTTCTTATCAATAACAACACCAGTAACTGATGGAGAAACTTTTAAGGAAGCATCTTTAACGTCACCTGCTTTATCACCAAATATCGCTCTAAGTAATTTTTCTTCAGGAGTTGGATCGCTCTCTCCTTTTGGAGTGATTTTACCAATTAAAATATCTCCTTCTTTTACTTCAGCTCCAACTCTAATAATTCCATTTTCATCTAAGTCTTTGGTCGCTTCTTCACTTACATTGGGAATATCTGAAGTAAGTTCTTCAAGACCTCTTTTGGTATCTCTAACGTCCAAGCTATATTCATCTACATGAACACTTGTGAAAATATCGTCTTTTACCACTTTTTCAGAAATAACAATCGCATCTTCAAAATTATATCCTTTCCATGGCATAAATGCTACTTTTAAGTTTTGTCCCAAGGCTAATTCACCATTATCAGTACCGTAACCTTCAACTAAAACCTGACCTTTAACAACTTTATCACCTTTCTTGACAATTGGTCTTAAATTTACTGAAGACCCTTGGTTCGTTTTCTGAAATTTAATAAGATCATAAACAGTAGTATCGGTATCAAAACTCACCAATATATCGTCTTTTGTTAATTTATATTTAATATGAATTTCTTTTGAGTCTACATAGGAAACTACCCCGTCTTTTTCAGCATGAATTAAAACTCTAGAATCTCTAGCAACTAGCTCTTCTATTCCTGTTCCTACAATCGGAGCAGTTGGATTAAGTAAGGGAACTGCTTGACGCTGCATGTTAGATCCCATCAAAGCTCTGTTTGCATCATCGTGCTCTAAAAATGGAATACAAGAAGCTGCAATCGAAGCAATTTGATTAGCACCTACGTCAATTAAGTTAATTTCTTCCTTTGGTGGTAGAGGGAAATCTCCCATAAATCTTGAAATAACATTGTCATTTTCAAAAACACCGTCTTTAGTAATTTGAGCATTTGCTTGAGCAATATATTTATTATCCTCTTCTTCAGCAGAAAGATAAATTGGTTCAGAACCTAAATCAACTTTACCTTTCTTCACCTCTCTGTATGGGGTTTCAATAAAGCCAAGTCTATTTACTTTTGCATATACACAAAGAGAAGAAATTAAACCAATATTTGGACCTTCAGGTGTCTCAATAGTACATAATCTACCATAGTGGGTATAGTGAACATCCCTAACTTCAAAACCAGCTCTTTCTCTTGTAAGTCCTCCAGGTCCAAGAGCAGAAAGTCGTCTTTTATGAGTAACTTCTGCCAAGGGATTGGTTTGGTCCATAAACTGAGAAAGTTGATTGGTTCCAAAAAATGAATTTATCACACTTGAAAGTGTTTTTGCATTAATCAAATCAATTGGAGTAAAGACTTCATTATCTCTAACATTCATTCTTTCTCTAATAGTCCTTGCCATTCTAGCTAAACCTACACCAAACTGAGAATATAACTGCTCACCTACAGTTCTTACTCTTCTGTTACTTAAATGATCAATATCATCAACATCAGTTTTAGAATTAATAAGCTCTATTAAGTATTTTACAATTGAAATTATATCTGTCTTTGTAAGTACTCTTTGTGTCTCTTCAATATCTAAACCTAATTTTTTGTTAATTCTATATCTTCCTACTTC
>JGI20159J14440_10000470_pt1 | contig 30525 bp, 20 predicted proteins | sample COG_09_FD_14440 | JGI IMG/M metagenome (IMG submission 14440) | reverse complement strand
AAAAACAAAAAAGCTGCTTGATGCACAAAAATCTCTTTTCCTCCTCCTCAAAAAATTCTCTCTCTCTTCTTTCCTTGCGCGGCCCTTATAGAAACTAATAATGGGCCGCTTCTTCTTCGGGGGGCGAAACAACGCGGAGAAGATGATGAACAACAACAAAAACAGAGAAGTGATCAACGAACACTCCGGATTACTCTTAAACCGAGACCAGAGACCCGTCGGAGGGAGATTAGAGTACGTGGATTTGAATACGACGAAGAACGATGGGAAAATCAAGCCCCCGCGGTATACCAAAGTTGGGAATTTCGTGTTGCATCATCACGTTGCAAAAGAAGACCTCCTCGGGGCGAAGAAATCCGAAAGGAGCGCGAGTCAAAGCGAAATGAATAATGCTACTCGCAGGAGTGGTTATCCCGCGATGATGAAAGCATCCGCGGTCGTGGTTATGAGTTTGTGCTTCTTTTTGGTCGTCGCTGCCGGTGGGACGAAATACGTGCTCAGGAGCAGCAGTAACAACGCTTTGAACGCGAACACAAACGGTGAAAGTTCTTGGACGAGAAGTGCGTCCGTGCCTTCTTCTTCTTCTCGCTCTGCGTCGTCGTTTTCACCCTCGTATTCGTCGTCGAAAAACAACAAAAACATGAACGCGTTGATTGGTTTGCGCGAAGAGCCTTTCATCGACGCCAACGAGAAGTCGATCGCGAGCGAAGGCGTGTCTTTGGACGGATGGTTTCATATTTCCGCGTCTTTGTTCGTGCCTTCATCGATGGAGAGTAGTGGTGGTAGTGGGAGTAGTAGTAGTAGTAGTAGTAGTAGTAGTAACACGAACGATAAAAAAGCGTACGTGTTTCCACCGGCGTTGTCGAAACCGGACAAGAACTTTGGATGGAGCTCGGAGGGCGAATTGGGCGCCAAACTCGTCTCGCAAAAAGGCGAGAGCGTCGCCAGAGCGGCGTTTACCGCGCACAGACGAACGTTCATTACCGATAGCGACTTGACTGCGATCAAACGGTCCGGATTAACGCACGTTCGAGTTCCGATAACCTGGGCCATGTTTGCCGAGGATGAAGAGTTTGAAAGAGGAGAAGAGCTCGTCGTCGTGGATCCGATGTATCGAGATCGGATGTTCATTCAAGCCTCGAGAGAAGATTTACGGGAAATGGTGAAAAAAGTGAAGACGAATGATTTACGAGTCGTGTTGGCGCTGAAAGGTATGCCGGGTGGCGCGAGTAACGACGAAGGCGACGGCGCGTGGCCACACGAAGCGTCGTTTTTTAGAGAGTTTTCGAAGGTTTTAAGCGCCGAGGAGACACAAGAAGAAGAAGAAGAAGAGAGGAGGAAGAGCAGCAACGAAAACACCAACAGAAAGTTGTTGTTCGGTGGTGCGTCCTCCGGCTCGTCGTCGTCGTCAAATATGGGTAGCACTGACGGCGGGAACAAGAAACTCGTCAAGGCAAAAACAGTCGCGAAAACTGGCGAGACGGCGACGGCGAATTTCTTAAACTGGCTCGCCAATCTCGACGACGATTTGAAATCAACCGTCGTCGGCGTATCCTTAATCGACGCACCAACCGCAAAGGATCCGAAGCAAAGAGCAGCGGCGCTGACGTGGCTCGAACGAACGTCGCAGATGTACCGTGACATTATCGTCGACCCAATCGTAGAAGCGCGGGGCGCGGTCAACAAAAGCGGCAAGAACAACAAAAAGCAAGAGAAAGGCGAAGAAGCCTCCTTGCCGTTCTTACACGTGACCATGTCGCCGACGATGGGCATCGACGTCGACGAGATGGCAAAATGGATGCGAAAAACTTTCACGACGGACGAACGATCCACGTGGGCGGCTTTGGACGTGCAACACGCGTTCCCGAGAGGCGTCGGCGCGTGCGTCGGCGGCCCGTCGCGAGGGTGCGCGTTTAGTTGCAGCGATTCCGTGGAGCAGGTCGCTCGATCTATCGGCGACGCGAGTGATAGTTTCGCGAGAGAGTTGAGATCTGCGGCNAGCGAGCACGGCGTCCCGCACGTCGCCGTGAGTGAGTGGTCGTTGAGCGCGGACGAGGAAGGTCAATGTCCAAACGCCGGTCAGTTTTTGGACGCGGCGTTTTCGCAGCAAGTGCGAGCGCACAGAGCGTCGAACGTTCGCGGATACTTTTGGCGATGGAAGAGCGCGTTCGATAACATTGAAAACGAAAACGAGTCCATGTCCAACCAAATGAGTCGAAAGAAACAACCGAGTTCGAACTCTTTGAGAGAATATCTATCCAATCGAGGAGGTAAGTCTGGAATCGTCGGCGATACCGCGAACGACGGCAAAAATGGCGGCAAAGTGTCCACCGCGGGTTGGATGGACGAAGGTGGCGTCGCGCGCGACGATAAGTTCGACCGATTCAAACCAAAAGATAAATCGATTCCCTACGATTACAAAACGCCGGAAGAGTTTGACGACGAGATGCAAATGAACACCATCGCGGACGATTGGTCGAGTCGAATGACCAACGCCATCGCCGAAGCGAAAGGCACCGGGAACTCGAACATAATGGATTTACTCGCCGAGGAAGACGAAGGATTAGGCACGAGCGAACAAGACATAGAGATGGCGTTGTTGAACCCAGATGCGGACGTGTCCGTGAAAACTCTCAAAGGATTCGAGTCTGAGTCCGAAAAACGGAAGGAGCTCATTGACTCTATGAAAGCGTTTGGCGAATCCGCCTCTCGATTCGATAGTTTGACGAGTAAAAAAGGCGGGTCGTCCGTGGTAGATGACAACGATGAGATTTTCAATGAAAACGGCGACGCGTTAAAGCGATCCATGAATCCGTTTGCAAAACCGTCCAAGCTTATCGAAAAACAGTTTTCCTCGAATAGCTATTCCGGCGATGAGGATTTGATCAACCCAGACTTTCGCGCGAAGAAAGACTTGGGTTTGAACGAACTCATCGACGGCGACGACGGGTTACAAAAATTGGACGAAGAACTTCAAGAATCCATCGTCGACGGGTTAGCGCAAGATGCAAACTACCAACTTCGCAACGCCGCTGCAAAACTCGTCAACTCCGACTCGGAGACTTTCGCGACCGACGACGACGAGTTTAACCGTTTGTTGACTGAATCCGAAACGCCGGTCATGTCCATGCCGAAATCTCAAGAAGAACGCGAGGCTGAGTTGTTGTCCAAGAAGTGGAATTCGTTTCCCGAAAAAGACGGCAAAAAGCCCGCGTTGACGATTTTAGAGGACGGTTTTGATCCGTTATCGATGAGTAACGATAAGAAACTGGACCAAGTCATCGGGGACGAGGCGAAAGATCGAGACGTTGAGGAGGTGACGAAAAAAGTCGAAGACCGCGCCGCCGCCTCGGTCGAAGGCGCGGAATTGGAAAAGACCATCGAGAAGAATTTGGCCAACATGAGCAAAGAAGATTTGTTGAAACTCGCGGAGCAGGCAAAGCTTGGAAAGATTACTCTCGCAACAAACTTAGCGCGACGATGAAAGAAATACTATTTATTAGCAGACGTTTGACTACTGCAGAATGTAAAACAAGATTGTACTACCAAATCTAATATCTCGCACCATTCAACACTTCCACGTTCGCGTTTACCCTTTCCATAACGCTCGGTGGCATGTTCACAAACATTTCCACTCCGTTCTCTCCGGCTGGCATTCCCGGTTCAGTCGGTCTCGACGTGTTGATTTGCACGATATCGTTCAACTCCGGCGGCAAGGCCAACTCCGGCGTCCCGGATCCGAAATCTAACTCGTACAACTTTTTATAGATCTCCACCAAATTGTTACACCAGCACATCTCACCGCTCATAAACGCTAAGCAGTCCCAATCGTACGCGTTTACGCCGGCTCGAAACGCGCTTTCCGTCAACATCAAATATTTCGATCGATCTTTCAACATTTTACGCAAACCGGGTTTGATCAAATCGCGGGCTTTCGCGATATCGTCGCCGCAATCGCCGATTTTCAAAGCACCCGTTTTCACACCAACGCACGCGTTCCCGAAATACATCGGCGGTAAGCCTTTGGACCCACCTCTGGCGGATACCACCGTCACATGTTGGAAATCGCTCCCAGTTGGTAAACCTGAGAGTTTAGAGAGCTGTAACCACGCGTGCGCGCTCAACGCTTCGTTCTCGTTGCTCGCGTTCGACGCGGATTTAATCTTGTCGATGTTCTCTTTCGATATCTTAATCATGGATCGATTCCCGGCTGGAAACCTCAAGAAATCTGGTGCTAACGCTCTCCCGGCTTTGACTGCGTTCACCAACGTATCCACCGACCCGGCGCCGACGAATTGTTCTTCCTCCAACATCCGTTCAATCTCCTCTTTCTTTTCAAATTCACTCGTCGGTAACAAACTCCTATCGAATATGGGATCTCCGAGTGGATTCCCGTTTAAATTCCCTTTCGCAATCTCCGCCCACGTGATTAAAAACTCCACGAATCCTTGACCGTCGCTCACGGCGTGCGACATGCACACGCCCAACACCGATCCGCCATTATTCGGCAAATTCGTAATCTTCACCGTAAACGCCGGCGCGTCGCCGAGCATCAATTCAATCCAAGGCGCGAAATCTAAAAACCTCCGACTTTCGCTCGCGAAATCCTGCGGTAAATCGTCGATCGTCCTCGCGCCTCCATCTTCGAAAGGTTCGTTCACCACTCGAAACGGCACTCCGGAGTTGGTCAATCGTACGCCTTTATTCCTAAACCCCGGCGTTTGTAAATCCAACCGTCCGGCTAACATCGGATACTTCTCCAACGCCTTCTCCAGCGCTCGCTTCATCATCCCACAATCGAGCGGATTTCGGTAATAACTCACCACTTGCATGACAAACGGTACTTCGCCGACGTCGTACCCGCTCAAAGGGATCAACTTTGCTACTTTTAGAGGCACATTTTGGTCTTCGTTTGGCACGCGCACCATCTCGTTTACGAGCACTGATTCTTTCCTTCGTTTCCCGTCGACGAAATATCTCGCCGGGAGGAGTACCCCTCGGGCGACCGCTCGAGCCTGAGGGATTTCGATTAATTTCGTGAACGCGCCCGCGTTTTGTATCAGGACGACTCGTGACTTCTTACTCCGTCCTCGTCTGCGTCTGTTTTTGTGTCCTCCTCGTTCTCCTCCTCCTCCTCCTCCTCGTCGTTTGCATCGTTCGGTTGACGATATCCGCGGCGAAGATATCGTCGTTGCAAAACCGGACGAGGACGAGGACGTANACGACGACGAGACAACTCTTCTCGCGTTCTCGTCTTCGGCAAGAAAACTGCGACGACCACCAAAACCTCCGCTCGAACGACCAGACGACATCGTGGTCAAAGCTCCGCTACGAAGAGCGCGCATCGCGTTACCCCGCCGCGCGAAAGAGAGACTTTGTACTTGTGATGAGATTTCCAAATCCTTTGTCCAATTTCTTCACAATGCAACACGCGGAGTTGTTCGACCACCAAAAAGACAGACGGGAGGAAAAAGAAGAGAGCGCAACTTTTTGTTCCTCCGTCTCTCTTTCTACTCGTCGCTTTTGAGGATGAGTGTAAAGACAGAACTCGCGTACTTACGAGATACGTACGCGTTTAAAACATCATCATCATCCGACGACGACGTTTCGACAGTTTTGGATGTCTTAAAGACGACAAAGATAAACGAAGACGACGACGACGAGAGGTGGTATTCCTACGGTTACGAAATTGTTCTGGATAAAACGATCGCGTACCCAGCCGGTGGCGGCCAACCCTCGGATGTGGGGACGATTTCGATCGATACGAATACGCGTCGTTGGATGTTTGATTTCGAGGAGGTACGAATGGACAAAGAGACCAAACAGGTGCTGCACCGCGGAACGTTTCGAAGAAGAAGGAACGAAGAAGAAGAAAATGATGACGACGTTTTTGACGTGGACGAAATGAAAGGGAAACCGTGTTCGATTGAAATAGACGAAAATGTTCGCATGGCGCACGCGAAAATGCACACCGCGGGGCACTTGTTAGACGTCGCGGTGGCGCTTATTCCCGGATTGGAGAAACTCGTCGCGACGAAAGGGAGTCACGGCGTCGCCGACGCGTACGTGGAGTATAAAGGCAACGCGAGGACGTTTTCCGGCATCGAAGACGACGACGAGAAGCTGATACGACTGATAAACGAACATCTGGAGAAGTTAATCGAACAGAACGACGTCGTCAAAGCGGAATACTTAGCGTACGAGGACGCGAAACGAGCGTGCGGAGGGTCTTTGCCGAGTTACGTCTCGCCGGATGCGGAAGAGTCTCCGCGCGTCGTCACCGTGGCCGGGTGTGGATGTCCGTGCGGAGGGACGCACGTGAAAAGCTCGAAAGAGTTGAAGCGAGTCACCGCGGTTGGGTTTAGAGTGAAAAAAGGCCAGACCAGGATTCGTTACGAAGTAGATATTTGACATAGTGGTACTTGAGTAGATATAATAGTACCTAGGTAGTTTAGTATATACTAGTAGTACGTACTAGTAGAGTAGTAGGGTACCTGGTACAATATAGTACGGTAGGGTACCTAGGTACGTTGCGTAGGTATGCGGTATTTTATATATCTGCTCATAGAGACTTTATAACACGGCCAAAGGGTGATCAAAAATTTTGAGGTCCTTTTTTAGAGAGAAAAAGAAGAAAAAGAAAAAAAACATCGTCCACATTCGCGCGCTCTCGTTACTCTCTACTCTCAAAATCACTTTACTAAAATAGAATACCATACTAAGAGTCACAGGAATAACAACAGAACAAAAACAAAAACAACAACTGGAGGAAAGAGTCGCTCTCTGATAAGAGCCTTTCTTCCATTTGTTGTCTTTTTCTTCTCTAATCTTACCTCTTACTAATAATACACGTTATTAAGAAGAAGAAGAAGAAACGAATCATTAATAACATTTTAGAATCAATGGAAGCGCCGTCGGAGGACGATTTGGACGTGGAGGCGAACGCGGACAGCACGGGCGGCTACACGTTCGTGTTGGAGAAAGCCACGTTGGAGACGGCGAAAATCGGCAAAGGGTACGCGCTTTTAAACTGCGACGACCACGCGAATTTCATCAAACGTCACGGGAAACAACCGGGAGATTATCGACCGGATATATGCCACCAAGCGCTTCTGGCGATACTCGATTCGCCTCTGAACAAAGCCGGGAAAGTGCGAGCGGTGTACGTGAACACGCAGAAAAACGTGCTGATAAAAATCAGTCCGCACACGAGAATACCGCGAACGTTTAAACGATTTTGCGGTTTGTTCGTGCAATTGTTGCAAAAGCTCTCCGTGCGCGCGTCGAATGGTCCAGATAAGCTGTTAAAAGTCGTCAAGCAACCGGTGACGAAATACTTCGCCGCCGGCGCTCGAAGAGTGGGATTTAGTTTTAGCGCGCCCGAGGTGAAACGGATGCGAGAGTTCGTCGCGAACGATTTGAAGGAAGATAAAGAATCGGTCGTGTTTTGCGTCGGCGCCATGGCGCACGGGAAAGTAGACGTCAGTTGGACGGATGATTTCATATCGGTTTCGCAGTATCCGTTGAGCGCGGCGTGTTGCATCGGGAGGATTTGCAACGCGTTGGAGTTGAAGCACGATATCGTTTAATTTTTGTAAAGAGAAGAATTGAGATCATCTTCTGAGTAGCAGTACACGCACAAACAGAGAGAGAGAGAGAGAGAGAGAGAGTTCATTTGTATTGGATTTGTGCGATACTAATATATAGCGTAGTCAGCAGCAAAAGTTTAATAAAAAAAGAGAGGCAAGGCAAACCAAAGAATGGAATAAGTCACAAACACAAGGCAAAAAAGGGCAGACTTTTGTGACTTTTGGGCTTGCAAAAATCCTCATTCATTTCTCGAAGGTACGCGTTTGGAAAGACACGCACGAACAACGATAGATAGATCCCTCTTCTCGTTTTTTTTAAAGTTTGAATAGTAATTCCATTTTCGAGGCGCATTGCGGATCGTTTGAATTGATCGAGGTGATTTCGCATCTTCCTCGCGCGCGACGCGTTTCGCATTGTCAAATTTGTCCTTTGACGGCTTTCTCCGCTTTTTTTTATTCCTTTAAACCAATCGCGCGAAAATCTAACCGCTTTTCTTCTCTCTCTTCTCTCCAGGCTTTAAGTTTCGTGTATAAATCACAAACGTCACGCAAGATGGCGCGTTCGAAGAAAGATACTTCAGCCGAGGTAGGATTTATGTGTTCGCGTGTGGGCGTTTGAGTGCGATTTCCGCGCGTTTTTTTTTCAATCGCGGTGTGGTTGTTATCCGTCTCGAACTTTTCGGGGGCGTCGTTTGGTTCCGTCGTTCCGCACTTTTTCCAATAAAAAACCAAATTGACCTCGACGGGTCTTTTTTCTCTCTTTCTTTCGTCCTCGTCCAACTCGTAACTCACACAAAACGCGACTCTAAAACGTCATCGCTCTTTAACAACAGGATGAGCGCAAAGCGAATTTGCGTAAAGATATCGATTTTGTCGAGCACACGTGGCCGGCAGAAAAGCTCTACTCGCACTTTGGGTGCACCCTGGAGAAAGGTTTATCGAGCGAACAGGTTTTAATCAACCGCGGTAAATATGGCGAGAACCGATTGACTCCGCCGGCGTTGACGCCGTGGTACATTCAGTTTTTGCTGCAGTTCGCCAACTTTTTCGCCGCTTTGTTGTTAGCCGGTGGGACCTTGTGTTTCATCGGCTATGGCATCGACACGGAGAAGGATCAAACCAACTTGTTTTTGGGCATCGTCTTGTACGCCGTCGTAACTATTACGGCGACTTTCTCGTACTTGCAAGAGGCCAAGTCGGAGAAGATCATGGAAGGGTTCAAGAACATGATTCCAAAGAAGTGCAAGTGCATTCGCGACGGTAAGAACACCGTCGTTGATGCGTGGGAGTTGGTTCCGGGAGACGTCGTCGATTTGCTCGACGGCGACCAGGTGCCGGCGGATATTCGCGTCATGTCGGCAAACGAATTGAAGGTGGACAATTCTTCTTTGACTGGTGAATCCGAACCACAAGATCGCTCGACGGATTTGGCCAAGGACTCGCAAGGTAACTTGGTCATGCAACCGTTGGAGGCGAGCAACTTGTGCTTTTATACCACGATTATCAACTCCGGTTCCGGGAGAGGCGTCGTTATTGGATCCGGTGACCGCACGGTCATGGGTCAAATCGCTGGTTTGGCCACGGAAACGTCCAACGAAGCGTCGCCGATTAACGTTGAAATCTCCAAGTTCATTCAGTTGATTTCCGCCGTCGCCATTACCTTGGGCGTCGTGTTTTTCATCATCGGTTTAACCAACGGGACGGACATTATCCAAAATGTTGTGTTTATGATTGGTATCATCGTTGCGAACGTGCCGGAAGGTTTGTTGGCGACCGTTACCGTGTCTCTCGCGTTGACCGCGAAACGTATGCACACGAAGAACGTTTTGGTGAAGAACTTGGAAGCGGTTGAAACTTTGGGTTCGACCACTATCATCGCCTCGGATAAGACTGGTACTTTGACGCAAAACAGAATGACTGTTATGCACGTATGGGTCGATAACGAAACGTATTTGTGTCCAGCCGGGAAGAACATTCCGGATTTGGCGGTTTTGTCGCAAACTCCTGCGGATGAACCGTACTACGACGCAAGCTCCCCGGGCTTCAAACGATTGTTGCAAGTCGCGACGTTGTGTAACAACGCCGAGTTTTTGACTAAAAACGACGACGGCTCGTACATGGACTTGAAGGCGGAAATGAACAACCCGAACTTCAACATCTTGAAGCAAGCCGCAACTGGTGACGCTTCCGAGCAAGGCTTGTTGAAGCTCGTGCAACCGTTGAATGATGCGTTGGAAACCAGAGCCGCGTGCCCAAAGATTTTCGAAATCAAGTTCAACTCCACGAACAAGTGGCAATTGTCCATTCACTCTCAAGGTGCCGGCAGACCGCCGTTACTCGTCTTGAAGGGTGCTCCGGAGAGAGTGCTCGGCATGTGCAAATCGTACTTTGCCAAGGGCGAAGTGAAGGAAATCAACGCGTCGTACAACAAGACGTACACGGAAGCGTACGAAGGTTTGGGCGGCCGCGGTGAACGCGTGTTGGGATTTGCCTACAAAGAGTTGACCGGAATGAAGGACGATTTTAAGTTTTCCAACAAGCCGGCTCCGAACTTTACCATGAACGATTTGACTTTTGTTGGTTTAATCTCATTGATTGATCCTCCGAGAGAAGGCGTCCCTGAAGCCGTCATCAAGTGCAACCGCGCTCGCGTGAAGGTGTACATGGTGACCGGCGATCACCCGATTACCGCAGCGGCTATTGCGAAGCAAGTCAACATTATTTCGCAAGAGAACATCGACAGTGGCGATGCCATCGTCGTTAAGGGCGATACTATTCGTGAGTGGACGGAAATCGCCGACCCCGTTGAACAACAAAAGAAGTGGGACGCAGCGCTCGATCACAAACAAATCGTCTGGGCGAGAGTGTCTCCGGCGCACAAGTTGTTGATCGTTGAGAACTGTCAGCGCAGAGGTGAAATCGTTGCCGTCACTGGTGATGGTGTGAATGATGCGCCGGCGTTGAAGAAGGGTGATATTGGCGTTGCCATGGGTATCGCCGGTAAAGACGTTTCCAAGGAAGCGGCTGATATGATTTTGATGGACGATAACTTTGCGTCCATCGTCAACGGCGTCGAAGAAGGGCGATTGATCTTTGATAACTTGAAGAAGTCCATCGCGTACACTTTGTCGTCGAACATTCCGGAAATTGCGCCGTTTTTGATTTACATCACGGCGAAATTGCCGTTGCCGTTGTCAACGGTTTTGATTCTCTGTATCGATCTTGGTACGGATATGGTCCCTGCCATCTCTCTCGCTTACGAGACCAAGGAGGCAGATATCATGGACCGCCCGCCGAGAAATGCGCAAACTGATCGTTTGGTCAACTTCCGTTTGATTTCGTTCGCGTACTTGCAAATCGGTATGATCCAAGCCTTAGCCGGCTTCTTCGTCTACATCATCGTCCTCAACGATTACGGCTATGCGCCGAACATCTTGATGGGCAACGGTTTGGAATGGTTCAAGCACTCCGTCATGTGTACCATCAACGGCGACGGGAGTCCGAAAGAGTGCGGTTTCGGTTGCGAAGGTGAGGATTGGGAGAGAGGTTACTGCGAAGGCGGTTGCCAAGTTCCCGTCACCAGTGAGGTCGATCCGTTCATCGAGTTCACCTCTGCTGGTTTCAGAGGTGACGGTGAATACACTTGCAACAGAGCGTGCTCGAACTACGCCAGTATTCCTTCGGATAAACTTACTGACGCGGAAAAGGCGCGGTTTGATACGCTTTGCGCGATTGACAGCACGTGGGGCTTTGCCGATCGTGGTTTCGCGGATAAGGAGGCTATCGCTCCGGCGGGTGCCATGTATTTCTGGAACGGCCAGCCACAACCCTTACCGAACAAGAACTACCAAAGTTCTGCTTTGGAATACGCGCAATGCGCGTACTTCATCTCCATCATCATCGTCCAATGGGCCGATTTGTTGATTTGCAAGACGAGAAAGCTTTCTCTCTTCCAGCAAGGCTTACAAAACGATTTCATGAACTTTGGTTTGTTGTTTGAAACCGTCCTCGGGGCGACTTTGGTATACACTCCAGCCTTGAACACTGTCTTTGGTACTCGACCGTTGCACATCTTGCACTGGTTTCCGGCCGTTCCGTGGTCTATGTTCATCTTCACCTACGATGAGATGAGAAAGGCGATCATGAGACAAAATCCGGACGGCTGGTTGAATTCGTACACGTACTGGTAAAAGCGACTCCGCGGAGATGAAGGAATCGTTTTATCNCAAACGGTGATAAACGAGAACACACAGAAGAAAAACAATGAAAGTAATCACAATATAATTTTAGGTTGAGGGAAGTCTGTCCTCGCGTTCATTAGCACAGTTTATAGAGCAACGGACGTTTATTTTTTTCAGGCGGTTTTTTCAAGTAGATTAAAAGATTTTGGTTTTAATACGCAAAATTCACACATCGCCCGTTTGTCAAATCAGTCAATCATCAAAACGTTTCTTCGTTTTCCTTATCGCTGTCGACGGCGTTGTCTTCTTCTTCTTCTTCTTTTTCTTCTTCTTCTTGTCCTCCTCCCTCCGTATTGTTCACGTCTGCGCCCCATTTCGTATTCGGCTCGCATTCGTGAAAATACTTCCTCTTCAACGCGCCGTGATCCCACAACGCTCCGCACCCTTCGTCGTGCGCCTCGAATCGATGCACTTCCCCGTTTTCCTTCGTCGCTCTCGAATACGCCGGCCCGTGTCGCATTCTGTGTTCTTTCCAGTGTTCCACGTAGCAATTCTCCGAACAAAAGAATGCTCTTTCAAAAGCGTCAACGACAACTTTCATTTTGCGTTCTTTGTACATCTCCAAACACTGCGCGCACTCCAATCGCATCATCGCATCTTTCGATTTCTCGCACCCGCACCCGGAACACGATAAAGTCACCGCATATCTTGGCACTCCCCGGTCTAATTTATGGCACGCGTCCATATACGCTCGATCGCTGTCGATACCTTCGTCAAAATCCTGGAATTTCTGATCTCCGGTTTTCTTAAAATGCGCTCGGTTCGCGTCTCTCATTTTCTGCTCGTTCTCTTTCACCGCGTCGTGCCAAAATTTATCCCAGTGAGTAAACGACCTCGTTTTCGTCGAGTTTGGCTTCGTCTCCGTCGTCTTCAAATCCTCCTTCGAGGTCTTTCGTTGATCATGCGCAGAGGCAGACATTATTATTATAATAATTTAATAAAAAGAAACCAGGCGTTTTTTTTTAAATAACGAGCGAGCGTTTTTTGAAAAGAATTAAACAACAGACCCCAAAAAGAAGAAGAAGAAGACATTTTCCTCTCAAACAAACAACCAGACGCAGGACCGAGAATACTATGCTCAACGCGTGCTGCGGAGGCATCCGACCAGGACACGAAGATACTAAAGAAGGAGGAGTCTCAGGCTTGCACGATATGAGCACGATCGAGCTTCCCGTTGGACACGTGAAGATCGATCCCGAAGGTTCGTTGTTTCCATTTTTCGCGTGCGATTCAAACATCTCTCTCGCGCGCGCGATGATGATTTGGTTTTAAGTTTGTGTCGATTGAATGCAAACAAACCGCGTAATTCGTTGCTGACGTACAAGTATTACTTCTCATCGTCATCATCTTTTTTTCAGACCCGTGGCCGTTGGAAACGTACAACCCACCCAAACACGTGTACAAAATGCGCGACGAGAAAACTGGATATTTGCAAACGTTCCCGTTCGAGGAGAACAACCCGATGCCGGAGGCGTTCGAGAGGACGTCGGAGTATCTCGTGAAGTTACTCGACCCGGTGATTAAACCGAAGAATTCAGAAGGAGGAGGCGAAGGAGGAGCGTCCACGAGTCAACCATCATCGTCTTCGAATACTAATAACAACGAGGGAGATCAAAAATCGAAGAAGAAGAAAGAAAAAGTAAAGAAGCAGTCTCAACCGCCGCAAGAGGAAGCGGACCCGTTCGCGAAGGCGAACTTGACGGTTGGTAAAGTGTTAGAGGCGAAAGCGGACGACGCGTGGTCGGAGAAGTTGTATCTGTGCAAAGTCTTAATCGGCGAAGACGAGGAGAAGGACGTGAAGCAAGTCGTGACTGGATTGAGGAAATACGTAAAGAGAGAAGATTTGGAAGGGAAGTTAGTTCTGACTATTATTAATTTGAAGGTAGCCAAGTTAGCCGGAGAGACGAGCGAGGCGATGATTTTAGCGACGGAGAGCGGCGAAGGCGAGAGCGTGGACGTGAAGTTGGTCAAAGTTCCAGACGGAGCGAAGATTGGCGAGAAGGCGTTCATTGAAAACGAAGAGGATAAGAAGCCGGAAACGTACCCGAAGGAGTGCAAGAGTAAGTTATGGGAGCAAGTGAAGCAAACGCTCGTGATTAAAGGAGGGAAGGCGACGTATCAAGGGAAGAATGTGGTCGTCGCGAGCGGATTCGTGACTGGCCAAGACGGCGTCGCGGACGGGGCGTTTATCAAGTAACAATGTAGCCGCTTATTTTATATATTTGATGTTATACCTCGTCGACGTTAAATCAGTATCGATCAATTGTTTACCAATTTGTTGACCAACTCTACGGAGTTTTCGCGACCGGGCGTTCCTCCGAACGTCAACGAAGAGACCCACGAGAAGGGGTCGTTCGCGTCGCTCTTTTGCGATGTCAACTCGATGGAGTATCCTGCAAATACAATCGGCCACGGTGCTTTATCGTTGTATTCGACTTCGTGCACTATCTCTTTTTTTGCGTTCAACAAGAGTAACTTTTCGCCTTTGTTGTTGAGTCTGAACGGTAACGCGGCGTCTTTGACGACGTCGCTCGCGCCTTCATTTTCGCCGTAAGCGATTTCAAACTTGGTCACATTCTTCGCAACTACGATTCTCTCTTTCGGTTTTATCGTCGTGTTCGAAGGAAACTGGAACATAGAGGACTTCGCCAGATTCTTTTCGTCCGAGAAGAACCACCCGCTCACGTCAACCTCGTCCGTTCCGCTTGGATTCAGAAACTCAACCCACTCGCCGCTGGCTTTTTTTTCGGTATCATCCGTCGTCACCTCTGGCGAAGAAGATTCCGACGACTTAGTTTTGATCGGATTGTACATGATTTCGCTGATTAGAATCGCTCCGAAATCCTCCTCCGATGGCTTTACCTTCTTCGCTTCTTTTCCTTCCACTTCAAAGAAAAACCTCGTTGTTTTTGTCGTCGTTTTTGCCCCGACGAAATAAAAAAACAAAACGAGGGGAAGGCAAAAAAAGAACTTTGGGCGGTGGTGGCTTCTCCTCCTTTTCGTCGTCTTCATCGTTGGTGTTCTTGTTGTTCTTGTTCTTGTTGTCATCGTCGTCGTCGTCGTCTTTCCGTCGATGTACGTGTGTGTTCGATGAGAAGTCTATTTTTACTCTTATATTATATACTATCAACCTCTCGTTCTTTTTTTGTGTGGGTCTCTCGTGTATTTTTTCTAATTTTGCTTTTAATTTTTTTTAATTGGTTAAACCCTGATTTTGAGCAGATGAGGGAGAGATTTCGCCTTTTTTAAAGAGAGATTTTCACCCTCTTTTGAGGAGGAGAGAAAGCCTTGTGAATTACTTTTAGCGCGACACATCCGAACAACAAGCGTCATATTCCGCACCCAAACACATTTTTATCTACACCACACACATAAAACATGTCCGCGATCGCCCAAATCACGAACAGATGCGTCTCCGTCGCGTCTGTGAGCAGAAAAACGCAAACGAAGAGAGTCGCCTCGCCGGTACGTTAGAGATTTCCGCGCAGTTCTTTTTTATATTTTTGATTGATTATTGTGGGTGTGTGTCATCCGGGATGTGGGAGAGATAAAATGCAGAGCCGTGTGTTTCATTCATCATCGGCGGCGACTTTTGTCGGTCGTCGTTTACGTCGCTTGGACAAAACGAATCTGGATTCGCGCGAAGGAAGTATTCGTGCGCGAGAATGTGCACGGATGCGCGCGTTCGCGTGGTCGCATGCGCGTGACCCGTTCGCGTGGTGGATATCGCTTCCCTCGTACCCCGCATAAAATAATCTCCCTCGGATCGGACTCCCCTGTGCTTTGAACGAAGAATTTGTTTTTTTTTCCTCTTTTCTTGGAGGGGCGGAGAGGATAGGATTATTTTCCTCTCTCAAACCTTTAAATATTATTTACTTCAAACGCTGACCGGAGACTTATTATTATTACTACTACTACTACTATTACAGGCGCAAGCTTCTCTCAAGCAAAAGTTTGAATCCGCGAAGGTTGTCGCGCCGGTTGTCTTGACCAACTTGGTCATGACCATGCCGGCGCACGCCGAAGCGGGTAAATTGTTTGACTTCAACTTGACTTTGCCGATCATCGCGGCGGAGTTTTTGACTTTGATGTTCATCTTGGACAAGACCATGTTTGGCCCGGTTGGTAAAGCGTTGGACGACAGAGATGAACTGATCCGATCCCAATTAGCCGCCGTCGGCGGTAACACCGAAGAGGTTGACAAATTGATTGCGGAGAAGGACCAAATCATCGGCGATGCGAGAGCCGCAGTCGGTAGAGATGTTGCCGCATTGAAGACGGAGATGGACGCGAAAATTGCCGCTGAAGCTGCGAGAGCGAAGGCTGACGTCGACCGTCAAATTGCGGACGCGATGAGTACGATTGATGCGGAAAGAGAGAGCTCCAAGGCACAAGTTGAATCCCAAGGCCAAGCCATTGCGGACCAAATTGTCGCCAAGGTTGTCGAAGTATAAAGAGTTAGAGAGAGAGAGAGAGGAAAACAACGACAACACAACGAAAAATTAAAAGCCGCTTTGCATCATACATACTACCACAACGCCATCACCGCCACAACATCAACAACAACTATATAAATATAACTATGATACCATCATTGATTTTTAGCAGATAGATACATAAAAATGTTTTGACAATCAATCCTTACGAGTGATTTTAACTAACTTTATTTAAACTACTATTCACTATTCTTATTCTTCGCCGCGCGTTTTTCAGCGCGTCTGTTTTTCGCCCCACTTCCAGGCGTTTGCTTCCTCTTTCTCGTTTTTGGCTTCGGCGTCGACGCGGACGGCGTTGGCGTCTCCTTCCCAGCCTCTATCTTCTCCCGCTTCTTTACAAAGACGGAAGAAGAGAGGGAGGAGGAAAAGAAGAAGACTTCTCGTAACTTTGCCTCTATAAGAACCTCGTTACCTTCGTTTTGAGTACTGGAAAGCATCAAATCTTCGATTGTATTTTTAATATTCTTCGCTTCGGGAGCGTTTTCATCCAGCAAGAAATCTAAGAGCAACGCCAAAGCCGCATTTACTTCTCTCCTTCTACGGCGGTCGTAATCGCTTGCGATGGTTTTCGCAAACGTTCGCACGTCCGATGAAGTGAAGAGAGCGTCTTGCAAAACATCCGGAGCGTTTAGCAGCGTCCGGCATAGAAACCGCGAGGCCACTTTCGGTTCGTTCTTCGCAGAGAAGTGTTCGTTTAACCACCCGGTTAGGTGAGAGATGGAAGCTGCAATCGATATCGCCGCGGGTTCGACCGCTGCAGTCGTCGTCGTCATTTTTGTCTCGTCTTCTTCTTCCACCAGTAAGCAAGAAAAATCAAAGCTCGAGATTTCGAGGATTTCTGCAAGCGCGGTCTTGATGGCCAGCGAAGAAGAGTCCTCGACGTCATCGTTGTTGTTATCTGCGACGACGATCAGGCGGCACAGCTCAGATACCGTGGCGAGTTGGCTGTTCAACTTGGGCCGTTTTTCCAAGCACCTTGAGACGGTGGCGTGGAGTTCGAGATATGGTTTGAAACATTTCTTCGCGACGAGATAATCCGATGTGGAATAACTGCCATCTCTCGAGTTTGATTCGCCGCGCGTGTCGCTGGATTCCAATCGAGATAAAATTGCACTTCTCACGCGTCGCACTGCGTCCACGAAATCTCGTCCAGCAAACACGAACGCGTCGGGTGCTTCTGCTAAACCTTTTAAAATCATTGCAGAGAGCACGGCCACATGACTTCGATGCTCGACGGATACATCCTGCGCCGAGGAAACCGAAGCTCGCGGGTATACGCTTTCTTCAATACGTCTCGTCAAGAATGCAACAAAGCTCACATGTTCGACAAGTTCGAGCGAGAAGGAATCGCTTACATTTTCGCACACATTCTTGATCAATCGCATGGTTCTTGACCGCACGTTGCTGTCCGCGAGCGCGTGCGAGCACGTTTGTGAGCTCAAAATTTCAAGCACAAACTGTTTCCGAAACACCCGCGAGGATAAGTTTTCTTTATCGCCCAAAGAGTGGAAGGAAGAATTGAGTTGACGAAGTGCCCAGGTTCGCTTGGTTTTCGCATCGGCATCTCCGGCGTTTACCAGCGGGAGAAACATAGGCAAACGATCGAGATCTATGGACATGCGTTTTAAGACTTGCTTGTTGGCGACGACGAAGAATTCAGATTCCGGTCGACAGGCGAGCCACATGGCTTCGGCCGCGAACGACGTCGCCGTTGTTGGCCAGACGACATCTTCTGCGTGTTGACACTTCCTTTGCATGATCATTTTTTCTTCATCATCTCGCGTGAAGATGCCGTTGTTCCACATATCGTTTGAGTTTCGAATCCATCGCAAAATGGAAAGGACTTGCGTTCGTTCGCGAAACGACGCTCGCGCCAACATCACATCGGTTAAATCGATATCTTCTCCGTCTTCGGTTTTCCCGGTGACTATACGAGTCACAATTTCATCCATGATTGATAATATCGCTCTCGCGAGACGACGAAAATTAGTATCGGTGGAGGAAAGTGCTGATATTGCAACCGAGAGAATGCCCGAACGCACACACTCTCTCGGCGAAAGCGATTCTGTTTCCAGGTTTCGCAGTGTCATTGGAAGTATCCAGGACGGATCGTACGCCAATCGGTTGATAATTTCGTTCCCATTGGTAAGCAGCACATCTTCCGTATCACTATCTTCCCAGAAGAAAAGCTTTCGTCTTTGAGGAAAAGCAGTCGCCGTCATCGCACTTCGTCTGCAATCCAAAAGCGACGTACCGATTGCATTACCGACGCGTTCTTTCAATGACGCTTTTGTATCGCTGACGTCGTCGTTGTTATCATCATCATCGTTAAATACTAGCCTACTCCAAGTACTGCCTTCGAAAAACTTTTCAGCCGCGCTTCCAAACACAAAGCCGCACTTTTTAAGAACGTCTTGTCCAGAAAGTGAATCGAGCGTTACCATAGTTCGCTTGATGCAAGAATCGAAAGCAGATGACGACGCGTTATACCCTTTAAGCAAAAGAGGTAAAACATGAACTGATTTCTCTGTCGCCCATATATCTGGCTGCGATTGCTGCGTATCCTTGTGTAGGCGATGTTTTAGTTCGAGAGACGCGTGCAGAACTTTTGCAAACCGCAGCTTCAATTCTGCAAATTGCTTTTGATTTTGCGGCGGTGAGAAGGACGACACAGAAGCAGAGACTTTCTCCGAAAGCTCGTCCACGCGTTCCCGAACAAAGTGCATCGAAGACGGATTTTGCGGAAGGGAATCCAAAAACTCATTCGTATTTTCGTATTCTTCCAACTCTCTTCGCGACAAAAGGGCGTGCTCAAATTTTTCATTCTCGCACACGCAATCGAAGCTTGACATTGCAAACTCCTCAAATACTTCACGCAGTTTATCCCTTTTCTTCATTTTCTTTGCATTATTTGGCGTGAGGGCTGCAACGATTTTAGCCATCGCTTCTACTCTGCGATGGTTTTTTAGCGTTTTCGCCTTGAGCGAGGAGGAGACAAACATTCGCGCGGCGTTGACTAATTCGATAACATCGTCTTCGTTGCTGAGCATAAAATTCTCGTTCACCGCAAAAGTGAATGCGTTGTTACAGTTGAGAACATCGGCATCATCCACATTCGCACGTTTATCCCACAACTCGAGTTCTTCTTTAATTCTATTCCCCAGAACTTGCTTGAACGTGCGGTAGTCCGCACCGGACTTCAATTCATCCAGAAGTACTAACTTTCTTAAAATAAAGCTAACGCATCTTACGCGATACACTCCAGGACAGTTCACGTCAAAGCATACGTTGAAAGCGTTCATTATATTCTCCACGCGTTCTTTCTCGAAAGTCTCTTTAAAATATTGATCCGTCAACGCATCTGAAAGTTTCTTCTCAAAAATATTCTTCTGTTTCTCGTTGTCACCATTTAATTCAATTTGAACAGCTCGAGCGGAGCACACCATATTTCCATGGGTTGTTGGATTCATTTGCTTCATAACTAACGATGCGATGTCGCTCAAGAACTCTGTTCGATCACTTTCATTTACGATGGCTCGAATAGCTGCGCACTCCGCGCATTTTCGCATGGCATCGGAGGCCGCCTTTTCAAACACGATACCGTCATCTTTAAAGTTGCAATGCCGTAAAAATGTAGCCGCGCATATCTCTCCTGCGTTTGAATTCACGAGAGCCGAGACAAACTCAGCTTCCGCGAGTACAACTTGACTTTTCTTATGTCTCTTCCTTTTCAAAATTTTCTCCAGAGCTCGAAGAGTAATTGAAGAGTACGGAGCTGCGATATTAGTATCTTGACCCGTCGACGAGTTTCTTTCAAAGATGCGCGCAAGAACACGTAGTATTGGGGCCGTATTCTCAACATCGTCTTCTCCCAATAACACCTCGAGCAGATGCGCAAGAATCTTTGATTTTCCATCAAAAGAGACGCTCTGCGAGCTCAAAGACACATCGGACACGGAAGCCATTAAAACGAAGTTTGTCATTTGCCTACTCTTTGCGATTACGTCGAGTTGAGCCTCTTCCGTAGCAAACTTTGCAAAGATGACCAAGGACTCGTTTTCGGAGTGCGTCAAAAACGCATCCGCGAGACGTTTTCGAGGAGTTGACTGCACCGCACCACATTTCTGCTCTGTATCTTCAATGCCTCTCGCCAACGCAACTGCAATTTTCGATTGGCTTTCCATATCAAAGCAGTCATGTTCCGTCCGTGACAGCTCTCTTGCAACACTGAATGAAACCGCGCTTAAAAGAGAAGCGCGACCGGATCGGCTCATCTCGTTGATCTTTCGAAGCACTTCTAGGAGAAGTCTCGTGAAATCTTCCGCCTCGTGAACGTAATTTTGCAGCAAGAGCGAATACAGTTTTGCCTTAGATTGCGCATCTAAGACGCCAGCGATCTCGACTACATCCATTTCGACGTTTTCGATCGTAAAGACCTTCGTATTCTTCGGGTTGCTCAGAAATATTTGCCGCTCTTCGCATAAAATATCGTCTATCGTCTTCATCACTTTCTTTTCACAATTTGATGCCGCTAAGCTATGAACGCCTATTTTGTTCAACGCCACTGCGTGCTTCCAGAAATCCGTCGTGCGAAGCAAACTCGCGAGAACGAGCGAGGCTGCAAATTGTCGAACGACGTCAATCTCTTCTTTGGATTTTTTGACACTCTTTGAAACTTTCAAGGCATTTTCAAACACAATCACGGACAGAGGCGAGAGCGCGGAAGTGTTGTTACCATCGTGCTCCTCTGGTTGATTAAACCGAGTCGGCCGCGCGAATTCTTCGTCTACGAACGCGTCGAGACTTGTTCGTTTCGACGCCGAGACGATTGCGTCTGCTAAGAAATCTGCGAGTGTTGAAGTCAAGTTGAGCGAAGTCGAGGCGCTACAGCAACATTTTGCAAAGCTGCGCGCGTACGTCTCTGCTTCCCGTTCGAACGAACGTTTCGTACTTCTGTCGCTTCCACCTCTTCCATCGAGCGTCTTCGACTCGATTATGTTCAACTTGAAGAGTGTCTTGAGATTTTCGGATAGTAAACGGATATCATTACTTTCATCCGCAACATCTTTCATCACGGCAAACGCGTAACATTTGAACACTGCAACGAGAGTGTTTTTCGACACCGCCGAGGACGCCGTGCAGGCGTTTCTTGCAACAGAAACGGCAGCGATACTTTCGCGAGTATTTTGAAATAGCTCGTCGGGAGTGTTCGGAAGAATCTTCGCGACATCAACAAAATTCACGGTATCTGAAGGTGAGAGTGCGATGCGCTCGGCCAAGGCTTCCAAGGCCAAAAGCTTGGAGAATCGACTAAACTCGGATACTTCGTCCTGGGTTTCTTCCTCGTCGTTGCCTTCGTCGTCGTCGCCGTCGTCGAATTCAACTTCTCCTTTTTTATCGGTATCCATCTTCTCGATAGTCAATTGAGCGTGCGCTCCTCCTTTCATAACGATTTGTATGAGCACCGAGATATCCGGGAAAACATCCGCCGACGCTATGCCTCTGGCGCGACGCAATACCTCCCGCTTCCGCGCGAGCACGTGGCCACGATGAGCGCCGTTATTTCTATTACTATTACTAATACTAATATTTTTACGTTGCTTGATCTGGTCCGCAATCGCGCTCTTTTCCGCCAAATATATTCGCTTTCTCGTCGCGCGCAAACATTTCGCTAGAAACTGCAAAGAAGCCTGACGTACGACTATGCTTTTATGACCGAGCGATTTCACAAAGACAGATTTCGTTAACGACGAAGGTAACGCACTCGATGCCCAACACCTGGCACTAAACTCAATCTTTTCGTCGTCGTCGTCTTCGTCATCGTTGCCGCCGTCGTGTCGATCATTCTTGTTGTTTTCGTTCGTGATACCACCACTAAAATCTCCTATCGTCGTCTCGCCGTATTCTGCGGAGGTTTGAATCAAATCTCCCAACATGCGTATCGTTGACAACCACTTCTCTGTATTTTTCGGTTGCAAATCAGATGAGAACTGAGCAACATATCGTGCAGCTAGTCGTGGGTGCGCAACACACGCGTCTGAGAGAACAGATAGGTGCGCATCACACTCTGCTGGACGCAATTTCACCAAGAGGCGAGATATCAAATCTCCCGCGTTGACCTGAGATGGACAAATGCCATGTCGCGGATTCACGCAGACTTCTTTCAAAAGATCCACAGCCATTTTCGCAACGGTAGTGTCCCGAAAGAAGACCGACACTTTCTTGTTTTCATCTTTTTCAGCATTTGTGACACCATCGCTCAAAGCAGCCATCGTCGCCAACTGCTCCAAAAGCACATCCGTGAACGTCGCGAGCTTGATTTTCAACGGCGTCTGAATCGCGCTCACGTTTATATTCAATACGCTCTGCGAAAGAACAGACAGAAACCGACACTGCGTCTCCGAGTCGTCTTTCGCCACATTTCTTACGAACAAATACATGACGTTACGATTCGTTGCCGCCGAGCGCACGACGCTTTCGTAGTTCGATTCTAAAAATGCGAGATAAAACTGCGCAAACGCGAATCTGTTTGACGCCTTTTCAATGTTCTTCCTGGACGCTTTCGCAGCTTGGTTTATCTTCGCTCGCTCTTCCCGGAACAACGAAATGTGCGCATTCCTTTTATCATTAGCGTTCCCGTTGGTGTTGTCTTTGATGTTGTTGTTGTTGCTGATGTCGTCGTCGGCATCCTCTTCGTCGTCGGAATCTTCATTCTTGTTCTTCTTTTTCTTTTTCCTACTGCTACTATTATTATCGATTCTCGGCGTCGCAACTTTTTGTAAAATCTGCAACGTCCAATCAAACTGCCTAAACGTCTCCTCGGCTAAACTTCCATCGTCGTCGCGTTGGACAATCGCGGTGAACACGTCAAAAGCGGCTACAATCCGAACCCGAACCCCGGACGCGATGTGCGAATACATCTGCCGCATCCGTCTGGCGATGATATTTCTCGCCAAGCCGTCCAAAGCCAACCGACTTACGCTGGTCGACGCCGTCGATGCTCCCGCCGCACTTTGCCTTCTCTCTCTCTTCTTCTCCTCGTTATCATCATCATCATCATCATCACGAGTGGTGGTGTTCTTTTCTTCTTCATCATCATCATCTTCTTCTTCTTCTTCTTCTTCTTCATCTTTCACTCGCAAAAGCGTCGCGATGAACAGCAGTAACGGTACGCCCACTTTCTGCGCGTTGTTCAAATGGTGCGCGTCCCATATTTCCAATAAAGACTGGAAGCTTTGCGCTTGTTGCAAATACACCTGTTTCGGTAATAACGATGACGACGCGATGATAACGCGAACATCAGAGAGGAGGAGTACGGTGAGCAAAAGAAAGAAGAAAGGAGAGAGAGAGAGAGAGGAAAAACAAAGCCGCCACGGACGACACAAACACATCGTTAAAAGAGAAACGAACGCACTCGTAAACACTCCTTCGGCGAGACTTCTTTTTTCCTCGAGAAAAGAGCGCGCAAACTTCTCAAACAGTTCGAAATCGTCGTCGTCGTCGTCTCCTCCTCCTTCTCGTCGGAAGAAGAAGAAGAGGACACCAGCAGTCCTAATTTCTCGCAGTTCCGTCGAACCGCTTTTAACTGGTCGTGCTCGTCCTCGATTTCCATCTCGTGTGAAAAAAAAAATGACGAACGAAATTTAAAAGCAGAAAAAAAACCAAGCAAGCCAAAGCAGCTGCAAAGGAAAAAAAAGGAAAAAAAAGGAAAATCTGGTCTGTCTCATTTTTGCTCCATCTTGTTGTCTCTTCTGTGTATTTTATCCACTCTTTTCTCACTCATCACACGCTGAGAGAATACACCACTACATAGTACACAGAGAATAAGAAGAAGAAGAAGAAGAAGAGCGCGATGACGACGACGACGAGTTTTGGTGGTGCTTTGACGACGGCGACGACGACGACAACGACAACGACGAGGAGCTTTAACAACAACGACGGGAGAAGATGGAGAAGCGAAACGACGACGATGACAAAAAGAGGAAGAAGAAAGAGCGCGCTGGGATTTAAGAAGAAAAAAAACGACCGCGCTTCTTCGATCGTCATCAGAGCGGACGCGTTTAACAACTTATCGGCGACGTTAGACGAAGCGTGGGCGAAAATGAAAGGGGTGGCGGATTTGTCGCCGGAAAATATCAAAGCGCCTTTGAAAGACGTGAGGAGAGCTTTGTTAGAAGCGGACGTGAGTTTACCGGTGGTGAGGAGATTTATCAAAAAAGTGGAGGAGAGAGCGCCGGGGGTGAAAGTTACGAAAGGCGTGGAACCGAGCCAGGAGTTGGTAAAGTTAGTCGCGGACGAGTTGTGCACTTTGATGGGCGGCGTCGGCGCGGATGGGATTAACTTTCGCGAGGAAGGGAACGGGCCGACGGTTATTTTAATGGCTGGTTTACAAGGCGTCGGGAAGACGACGGCGTGCGGGAAATTGGCGCTGAGTTTGAAGAAACAGAATAAGACGTGTTTATTAGTAGCGACGGATGTGTACAGGCCGGCGGCGATTGACCAGCTGAAAAAGTTAGGGAGCGATTTGAACGTGCCGGTGTACGACGAAGGCGCGAACGCGTCGCCGCCGTCGATTGCCGCGAACGGTGTAGCAGAGGCGAAAAAGAGAGGCGATATCGACGTGGTCATCGTCGATACCGCGGGGAGACTGAACATCGACGAGGCGTTAATGAACGAGTTGATTGCGACGAAAATGAGCACGCAAGCGGACGAGACGTTGTTGGTGGTGGACGCGATGACTGGTCAAGAAGCGGCGACGTTGACGAAATCGTTCGCGGATGCCATCGATATTACCGGCGCGATTTTAACCAAATTGGACGGGGATACCAGAGGTGGCGCAGCGCTGTCGGTGAGAGAAGTCAGTGGGAAACCTATTAAGTTTACCGGAGTTGGTGAGAAAATGGACGCGTTAGACCCGTTCTACCCGGAAAGAATGACGAGCAGAATCTTAGGTATGGGCGACGTGGTATCGTTCGTAGAAAAAGCGCAAGAAGCGGTGAAACAAGCGGACGCGGAACAAATGAAGGAGAAAATTATGAAAGCGACGTTTGATTTCGATGACTTTTTGAAGAACATGGACATGATGGGTGACATGGGATCGATGTCGCAACTCATGAAGATGATTCCAGGCGCGAATAAGTTATCGGATAAAGACATGCAAGAGGCGGAGAAGTCATTTAAAATCGCGAAATCGTTGATCATGTCCATGACGCCGGAAGAGAGAAAGTATCCGGACATGTTAGTCGCCTCGAGTACGGCGGAAAGTAGAAGAAACAGAATCGTGAAAGGGGCGGGAAAAACGGAAGAAGATTTGGCCGAGTTGATTGTTATGTTTGGCGGCATGCGAGTGAAGATGCAGCAAATGTCTGCGGCCATGGGTTCAGAAGCCGCCAAGTTGGGTTTGCAACCGCAATTGAGTTCGGACGAGATGACGAAATTAGCGAGCGAGAAGGTCAGAAAACGCATCAAGCCCGGACACGTGAGAAGGAACAAAGCTAAGAAAGTTCCAAAGAGTCTCGTGGAAAGAGAGAAAATGCTCGCAGACGTTTTGAATGATGGTGAATAAATAAATTAAAGCCTCTACAATCATGGAGTATATACAGCAATTGACTTCTTCTTTTTCTCATCTCTTTCTCTCTCTCAACTCTTATTTAAACGCAACATTGCGCGCGAGCGAGCGAGGCGAAACACGAATACTATAGATTACCTCCTCCTCCTCCTCCTTCCTCTAAACGATAAATCTCCACAACGAATTGTGTCTCGGCGGTATTCTATAATGCGCGGCTAAAAACATCTCTTGCACAGACTTCCACAAATAGCTCGTGCAGAACTGAACTAACCACGCGTCTGGACCGACCAAAATTCTCGCACCCGGCGTTCGCCACGGTCTGGCTGCTTTGCACACCGCGTAGGCCACTTTCATGGGATTTGACCCGTTCTTCTCGTCCGAGCGCATGATGTTCACCGCTCTCTTCGCGACTTCGTCGGTTTCAATTTCCGGCGCATGTTCGCATTCCATGCCCGGTTGTAAGTCCCCAGGTTCAATTAAGCACGCGCGAATGCCATCACATTTGGATTCCATTCGCAAGGCGTCCGTGTACACTTCTACGGCGGCTTTTGAGCTCGAATACGCGCTTTGGTACGGAATGCCGATTCTCCCCGCGATGGATCCGACGTTAACGATGGTTGCGTTTTGGTGTTTCGGAATAGCTTCCGGGTAAAACGCGGCAACGACGCGCAGCACGCCGAAGTAGTTCGTTTCAAGAACTTTCTTGGCCATATCGACGGGAGTATTCATCGCTAACGATGCCGCGCTAATCCCCGCGTTGTTGACCAAGATTCTCAAACTTCCTTTCCCGTGCCTGGCGACGATGGCATCTCGAACCGCGTTCACCGAATCGTCATCGGTCACGTCCATTCGCAACAACGGCGGGACTTCGTCGATATTCGAACAACACAAAGGTACGTTCACTAAAGACGTCGATGCGACGTTTTTTGAGTTTGGTGACATCATGTCAAACATTGATTGCAACGCGTTGCCGGCTTTGAAATCCACCGACCCGGATCGCGACGTACCGTAGACGATATAGTCCGGGTACTTCTTACGCATTTGACTGAGAATTTTCGAGCCGACGTTCCCGGAGGCACCCGTCACTAACGCCACGTTGACTTCAATCGGTCCTTTCGCGCGTTTCTTCTTCTCCTTTTTGTTGTTGTTGTTGTTTGTGGGAGAATTCGGTTTATTCTTATTCGTCCTCGCGGTTCCAAAGACGAACGCAGACAAAAACCACCATCCGACGAAAAACAACACGCACAAGCCAATTTTCACCTCTAGCGAATACATTTTGACGAACGTATCGATTTTCTTTAGCATTTTCGGATCGACGTACGTTTTCGCCATCTTTCTCGCGTATTTCCGCGTCCACGCCGTGTACGTCGGCACTTTTTTCAACGCCTTCGCGACCCCGTCGATATATTCCTCCGGAACGACTTCATACTTCACCGATAAAAACGCGGCCAAAACGAACGCCACGAGTGCTTTCAAACCACTCTTTTCCTCTCGGCTTCTCGCGTGACTCATCGCGTACAAACTCAAATAGCAAATCAAAATCGTCGTCGCGCACCTGAACAAAAACTCTGTATCTAAACTCGTCCACATTTCGCTCGTTTTTTTGCTCACAAAACTCACTGTTTTCTCCTTTGCCTCCTTCGCCACTTGGATCGTTTTCTTCCCACTTTCGCACGCGTAGATCTTCACCACTTTCGCGTACCGTCGAATGCGTTTCGATCTTAAAACTCTCCGTCCCATTCTCTTCATTCTCAGATAATTCATTCTCAAATTCGATTTCAGAAATACCGTCGCCTTCTTCGCCCGAGAGAAAATGAGCTTTTTCATTCGCTTCGTTTTTATTCCTTTTTTCTTCATTTTAGTCAAAAAAGAGGACAACTTACTCGACGATGATGATGCGCTTCTTCTTTTCATATTCTTTGTCTTCTTCTTTGTCTTCTTCTTCGTTATATGTTATCAAAAGCAGAGAATCAGAGATACACGTATTTAAAGTGGTGTTCGCTTTTTTGAATTTTTCTATTCCCCCCCCCTCTCACTCTTGCCTCTTTTTCATGGATGGTTGTCAAAATGGTTGTTGGAAATTTCAAAAATCAAACCAAAACATTTTCAAAAATGCCAGAAAAGCTTCATTTTCTGCTTGGCACTTTTTCGTGCTTCAAAGAGAAACAACAAAACAAAGATGGAGAGAGGAGGACCACCAACCGGAGGGAGCTCAACAGTAGCCTTCTCCGCCTCTCTCGCGGCACTTCCCTTGAAATATCTGTTCAAAACGCTCGGGTGCTGCGCGAAAATCTCCCCGGAAGTGCTCATCGAAGCGCATCCTTCGAGCGGGTTACGCATCAAAGCGGTGAATCAAAATCACTCGGCGTTTTTGAGTTGCATTTTAAGGACGAACGCGTTTGATGGGTACGAGTGTTGCGCCGTTGAAAAAGCGGCGGATAAAAACGACGACGACGATTTTGTTGTGACGGGAGTGCAGACGGCGCTGTTGGCGAAGCACGTTTTGGGGTGCCTGCGATCGAATCGAGTCGATCGCGTGAGAATAAAAATGAAAGAAAGTAACGGAGAAAAAGTTGAGATTGTGTGCACGGGCGGACAAGGAGGACAAGGAGGACAAGGAGGACAAGGAGGACAACTTCAAAAGACGTATAACATTTACGCGATACAGGACGCGGAACACTTAGCGGCAGAGGTGGATAGCGATTCCATGCTCGTTCAAATCGTGTTTAGAGCGAGAAGTTTAGGTAAGTTTTTAGGAAGTCACTTCAACGTCGGGACGCAACAAGACGCGACGTTTACGTTTTACAACGGCGAGTGGGAAGGTGACGGATCGGANGCGACAGGGACGGGGACGACGACGCCAGGGAGCGCGGCCGCCGCGGGNGGAGTCGTCAACGCTTTCAGTAGCAAGCAGTCTCGAGGTGGGAGCTTCTCCAAGCAACAGCACAAGGCGAAGAAGTGCGTGGAGATATCTTCGTACGTGGATAAAAAAGCCGAACAGAATATAGCCGGCGGACCGTTTCAACAGTTGCAAACGACGGTACATTTAGACGCAAACGAGGAAGCGATTTTGAGGTACGAGAATCGACAGTACGATAAAGAGTTCGTAAAAGTGACGATTAATTTGAAAGATACTTTAGCGATGGTGAAATTATGCGAGTCAATCGAACAAGACGTGTTGATGTCGTGCGATAAAGACGGCGATCCGGTATCGTTGAGACCGACGAGGGAGTTTGCCGGAGGGCATTACGCCTCGTCGGAACAACAAATGCACGGCGGCGAGAATCCGAGAGCAGGCATACCGCACTTTGATTTCGACGCGGAGATGGTGTTGGCGGCGATGTTACCGGATGAAGAAGAAGAAGAAGAGGATGATGAAGAAGAGAAACGAAAAGAAGAAGAAGCGAGAAGAAAAGACGACGAGGCGGCTGGGAGGATGACGATCAACTATAATAACGTCCCTCCGCAAACGCCCGGGTCATCGGTTGTGCCGCCTTCGCAAACGACCGAAGGCGGTTCTGTTCGACCACCGTTTGGTTCACCGAGCGAGAATAAAAGCAACAAAAACAAAATCGTCTGGGATGGCGACGATGACGACGATGAAGAAGTCACCGCCACGCCGGCCGAGGAAATGTCGAAAAGACACAAGTCTTCTTGATGAGAGATTAAGAATAAATTTTAGAACGCATGCACGCATAGATACATACTAGAACACGTGGAGAAAACCGTAATAATACACACGCGCAACATATACATACAATACAAGTAAGTTAAATAACAACTTTGCCACTGCTTTCGTGCAGGCGTCGTAGGCAGAAAACAAAACTATGAATTCATCATTTCACACATTTATCAGTCGTCGCGGATTTGCCGGCGGCACATTTTTCCGCGTCGCACTTCACACCGTTATGAAAATAGAAAACGCGTTTCCTCTTCCTTCTTCTTCTTCTTCTTCTTCTTCTACTTCTGCTTAAGCATTCGAACTACCAACGTTCCTCGTAGGAGTACCTCTCAACTCCCTATACCTTCGTTTCAACTTCACCCACGCGCCGCTGCTCATCAACACGCCTAGTAAAAGCAAAGCGAAGCCAACCGTCGTGGCAATTTGACACGTCCAACCGACCAACGATAAACACCTAAAGTCGTGATGATAGCACTTCTTGTCGCTACGATACATAGAACTCCACTTTCCAATCATTTCGCCGTCTTGCAAAACGTGTCGCACGTTATCCAACATGATCAAAGGAATCGAACAAAACACCAAGAAAACCGGTCGTTTTGAAGTCGTTTTGTTGCTCCCGCCACCATTACCATTACCACCACCTTTGGTTGCGTTTCGGTTTTGGTGCCAAACGAGTTGGAACACGTTCGTCGTCACCGCTAAATTGATGCCGAAACTGATCGAATGCGCCATTTGCTTCGACGCTTGCGTCGCGACCGTCCCTACCATCCCAGCTACGAGTAAAGGCCAACATCACGACCCGATTATCGCCGGGAAGGAAAACAGAATCGTCAAAACAACCGTCGCGAGATTTCCTTTTCCTCCCGAAGAAGAAGAATTAAAAGGAGGTTGCTCATTCGAGACTAAAAAAGACGAATTTCGCATATTCGTCGTCGTCGTTTGTGCTGGT
>JGI20159J14440_10000447_pt1 | contig 31347 bp, 20 predicted proteins | sample COG_09_FD_14440 | JGI IMG/M metagenome (IMG submission 14440) | reverse complement strand
CAGGCCAACAAAGCCGAGGCCAGTGAGATGAATTTAAAAATGGAGGGGACTTTCATTTCCGTTCGATTCGGTTGTTTCGGGAACAAAAAAAGCTCCTGGATTGCTTCGGACACTTATTAAAATATGAACCCAACTCCATACGACCATTCGGAGCAATCTGCTGCGTGCCACTGGTCATCGGCATCATCTACATGCAGAAATCAATCATTCCCCATATTCTTTGTCAAGTTGCTCGACCCATCAAAAGTATCATTGATGAGCTCTACGTCGACCTCCAGTGGACTGCTCGCAAACGCAGCGAGGCTAAAAATTCCAATTAATTGTTTTTTCATAAATAAATATAGATTAGAGGTAGTTGTTTAGATGAATGAAAGACATCACTTATTTTAATAATACGCTAAATTCTCGAATCGCGAAACAGTATTCGTAAATACGTAGTGAATATAATAACATACTGCTGAAATCACTCTAAAATGCTGCATAACTATTTTCACCAACTGATATTTACACCAGAGCAGATTCACCGCTTCGCCTGCAGGGTTGCAACGACTTAAAAACTGAGTTGGACTGGTCACCGAATCCTACTTTAGATACGTCATGCGTTACCTACTTCAAATCCTGTTTATCGCTCTCCTAGCTGGCACCAGCCAGGCAGAGCCGCTTGAGGATATGTCACAGTCGGAACTGAAACAGCGGCTGTCTGAGATTGATAACCGCTTAGCCCAGCTAGCCCGCAGCACCCTGCGCAGCGGCGTGGGTCCGATCGGTTACCGCTCGTTTCCTACCAGCGATGCCACTCAGCCAAATTGGATCGAAATTGACCTGCCAGCGTCCGTGCCGGTGGATCAAATCATCTTAGTGCCCACCATCTGGCGCAACTCGCAGACGAACTTTCACTCGGATGCCTTTCCGCCCGCGTTTCGTATCTTGAATGAACAGGGAGAATTGCTGGCCGAGGTGCGCACCACCGAAAAAGACTTGCCGCGTATTGCCCCGCTAATTGTGCCAACCTTTGGCCAAACCGCTGCGAAGATTCGCATCGAAACCGATAGCCTCTCCCGCCGAGCCTTTGATGGTAATTTCATCTTGCAGTTCGCAGAAGTGCTGGTGTTTAGCGGCACCCGTAATGTGGCGTTGCGCCAGCCAGTCAGGGCGTCCCGATCGATGCCATACGACATCGATGGCTGGCACACCCGCTTCCTTACTGACGGCTCACTGCCTTACCAAATGCATGCAGCTGCAGGGGCACCGAGCACCGCCTATTTGAGCCCGCCGAGCTTTCCGCGCAACAAAATGGCCACGCTCAGCATTGATCTCCAACGCAGCTTCCCAGTGTCCGCCATCCATCTTCACCTGATCGAGCTGGGCGACACTGTGCCGCAAGCGCAGACCATCGGCATGGGTATGCCCCACAAACTGCTGATCGAAGGCGCGAATCAAGCCAACTTCTCAGATGCCCGCCAACTGCTAGAAGTTGAGCGCAGCAGCGTATTTGATATCAGTCCAGTGATGCGGTGGAATCTACCCGAGACCAGCTGCCGCTACATTCGCCTGACTGCGATTAAGCCCTACCTGTATAACCACCGCGGCCAAGATAAGCAGCGCATTGGCTTTGCCGAAATCGAGATTTACGCCAACGGCAGCAACATCGCCTTAGGTAAGCCGATTAAAATCGATGCGCGATTGCGCGATAGAAACCGACCAGTGGCTGCCTTAACCGACGGACGCAACACTCATGGCAACATTCTTCCGCAGCTGGAATGGCTTGAGCAACTGGCGGAGCGCTATGAACTCGAAACGCAACGCCCACTGATCACTGCTGAACTCGAGCGCCGCTACGCCAGCCAGAAGAGCACTGTCCGCATCATGAGCTGGCTGTTTGCACTGAGCCTAGCAGTCGTCATCATTGTGGTGCTGGTCGAGCGCAACATTCGGCAACGCGCGATTTTCCGCACCCGCGAACAGATCGCCGCCGACCTGCACGACGAGCTTGGAGCCAACCTACATGCCATCGGCATGCTCGGCGATCTGGTGCAAAAAGCCCAGCACTCTCCAGAACGACTCACAAAACTGCTGCAACGCATGTGGGAGATTACCGACCGAACAGGCCGTGCCGCCCGCTACTGCGTCAATATGCTCGAAGACAAACAACGCTTCGTCGATCTAGCCGAAAACATGCGTCGCACCGCCGCACGCATGGCCGCCGACCTCGATCATGAACTAACTTTTGAAGGCGAGTCACTGCTCACGCAACTCTCTGCCCGTAAACGCATCGACTTGTTCCTATTTTACAAAGAATGCCTAACCAACATCATCCGCCACTCTAGCGCAACCCATGTCACCACCCACTTAACCATCCACTCTAAGCATCTAGAGTTGATCATCACCGACAATGGCAGCGGCCTGAACGGCGATATTCCCTCTTCCCTCAAACGCCGCGCCCGCATACTCGGAGGGCATGTGTCCACCAGCACACATCAGCCCAGTGGCACACATATTCAACTGCGCCTGCGCTTTAGACGTCGCTTGCGTTCTGCACCAAACACCCAAGGTTAATAGCCCATAGCAAGCCACTCCCCAAACAGCTCATCCCCTCTGAAAAAATCCTATGCAACAAAACATCCACCTCATGTTAGTTGAAGATAATCGTGATTACCGTTCAGTGATCGAACACGCGCTCGAAATCGAACCGAACTTCGAATTAGTCAGCCAATTCAGCACCGCCGAAATTGCCCTGCGCAGCATAGAACAAGAGGCGAGCCATGCAGTCCCCGATGTGATCCTGCTCGACCTGCGTTTACCTGGCATGGACGGCCTCGAAGCATTACCGTGGTTTCAAAAAGCACTGCCCAATGTAAAAGTCATCATCCTCACCCAGTCCGATGCCGAGGCTGATGTGCTGGAGGCGATTCATCTGGGTGCCTCTGGCTACCTACTGAAGTCTTCACGTGCCAATGAATTAATCGATGGTATCCGCGGCGTCATCGCGGGCGGAGCGACGCTGGATCCAAGTATCGCCCGCTTTATTCTAAATACCCTGCAAGCGAAACTGCCTATTATAGATTCAGCCAACGAGCTACTGAGTGAACGAGAACTTGAAATCCTCACCCTACTAGCTGAAGGACTCGCGAAGAAAGAAATCTGCATCCGGCTCAAGATCAGCTACAGTACAGTCGATACCCATGTGAGTCATATTTACGAAAAACTCAAAACGCCCAACGCACCAGCGGCGGTTGCTAAGGCCTATCGCACAGGCATTCTTGGGGCCGATTGAACGCAGCGACACCAGTGATTGCACGCCGATCCAATGCACCGCAACTGAATTGCCGCCAATCATGATTCACGCGCGAGCTTAAAGTTGTTTCAGCGCAGCAGCACTCGATCCTCGGACCACGATGGAGCAGGCATGACGGTCGATGCCTTGATTTCCCTCAGCCTGCTTCGAGTCAATGGATTTGATTAGCGCCAACATTGCGGCGCGTCCAATCTCCTCCTCTGGGATACTGACCGTGGTTATTTGAGGAACTGTCAGGCGACTGACCCGTTCATTAGTCATCCCCACAATCGAGAGCGCCTCTGGCACCTTCAACTTGAGTTCGTGGGCAACCTGAAGCATACAGGCAGCAAGTGCATCATTGGCGCAAACAATTGCGGTGGGAGGATTAGCCTGATTGAGTAATTCTCGAGCGAGAGCACGCGCTTGCTCAGACTGCCAATTACTGAACTGCACCGGGCACTCAACAGGATTCAATTTAAAGAATTCAACCGACTGTAAAAAAGCCTCACTACGCTCGCGGCTGGCCTCTGATATCTGATCCCCGCCAATGTGGGCAATTCGGCGGTGGCCAAGCTCGAAGAGGTGCTCCACTAATGCTCTGACGGCTGCGGAATTGTCGGTCTCCACGCGAACATGTGGGAACGAAAATGAGCAGTTGGTACTCGCCACCGCCACCTCGTAGCGTCCCGTGGCCAGTTTAAAGAACTCATCGGTCTCAGGGTCAGGATTGATATTACAACAAAAAAGACCCTCAATTCTGGATCCAAGCAGACGCTCAAGCGCGACTCGCTCCTCCGCGGCACCGTGCACGGCTTCGATTCGCAGCGAATACGGACAGTTCTGGATCGCAGATAATGCCCCGACGAGAATTTTTGCCCCCCACTCTTCCCCGAGTGAACTACTGAGCATGCCAATCGTCATGCTGCGCCCGGATTTCATGCTTAATGCATTCTGATTGGGCAGGTAGCCGAGTTCCTGAGCGCAGTCTCGCACCCGTGCAGCGGTCTTCTCGGAGATCCCTAGCTTGCGGTAGCGATCGTTCAATATTGCCGACACCGTCACTCGAGATAATTTAAGCTTTTCAGCAATATCACTCACTCTTATCATAATAAAAATTATCTCTTACTAGAGATACCATTTAAGCAAGAAAGAACTAGACTCCGCCAATTTAAATTGTGCAGAGTTCTTGACATATTGTAAACCTTAACATTACTCGTATAAAGTAACTATCACATGACCACAAAACCATCCTTAAATGACCCGAATTATTTCAATTCGAGTCATTCAGCACAGCAAGACATTGCGACTTCAAAATTTGAACAACGGCTCAATCCGCTGGGTCGCATCCTCGAGATCGATGGCTACCACGTGTGGTGTTGCTCGCCCATTTACGGCCCAGACGGGCGTGTCCACGTGTTTTATTCACGCTGGCGCAATGAGTATAAATTTTCCGGTTGGGTTTCGGCCTGCGAGGTAGCCCATGCGGTGGCCGATAGTCCCGAGGGCCCCTACCAAGATTTGGGTGTGGTTTTAAAAGGTCGAGGTGGCGATGCCTGGGACTCGTGGGCGATCCACAATCCCACCATTCAAAAAGTGGGTGATCGCTATGCATTATTCTACATGGGTGCAGACGGCTCAACCCTAGATATTGAACAGAGTGATCTACCAAACTTATCTGACGAGGCCTACGAAAAATATTATACGGATCTAGTGTACACCAAACGTATCGGCCTTGCCATTGCGGACAGCCTCGATGGGCCCTGGCAACGCGTGGGAGACGAACCGATAATTGACGTCGGCCAAGCTGGAGAATGGGACGATGCCGTGGTCAGTAATCCCTCGCTGCTGCAACACCCGAACGGCGAGTACTGGCTGTACTACAAGGGCTGGGATTGGGACACAGGGCGCCGCTTCAACGGCAATCGTAAATATGGCCTAGCGGTCGCGAACAACATCACAGGTCCGTATCTCAAGCACAGCGCAAATCCGATTGTAGATTTCTCCAATCTCGGCGAACGCGTGCAGTGCGAAGACGCCTACACTTGGTATGAAACAGGAGGCGATTTCCCCTTTAAAATGATCTTGCGCGACATGGGCTTTTATAACCACGAATATGGGCTCTTTATGGAATCTCGCGACGGCCTCGAATGGCACAACCCGCGAATTGCGTACAAGGATGCCCCATCATATTTTGATGAAACCTTACCCGGGCTAGAGCGCCAAGGAAGGTTTGAGCGCCCGCAATTACTGATCGATCCAGCAGGCAAACCAACTCATCTTTTTTGCGCGTATCAAGGTGGCAAATATGGAACCTGCAGTGGCGTCGTGTTACAAATATTATAAATTAATACTATGAAAAAAATCTCTCTAAGCAATTCGTTACATTCCCCAAAAAACCGCGGGGTTCACCTTGATTGAACTGCTCACAGTGATTGCGATCATCGCCATCCTCGCCGCCATCTTAATTCCAACAATTGCAGGCGTTCGAGAGAGTGCCAAGGCATCAAAGTCTGTCAGCAATCTACGCCAAATCGGCAGTGGCTTTCAGCTGCTAATTAATCAAAGCGCACCAGGAAAGGGAAACCGCCAAGGCTCCTTCCCAAGCTACGCAGGCCAGGACGACCAAGGAATTGCTTACACTTGGCCGGATCTGATCGGTCAGCAACTTGGCTTTGTAGAGCGCATAGATGGCAGCTATCGTTGGAATGTGGCGCCCGCAGAAACCGTGTTTCAGAGCCCCTTCCGCGAAATAGCCTTTGATCCTACCAGCGGACCGACATGCGGTGCGACCTCTGGTTACGGTTACAATTACGTCGGCCTTGGCGAATGGTCATCAGCCAACCAGCACCTTGCGGATGATAGAACCGATGGGAAGGGTAAAATGCATACTAACCTTCTCAAGAATCCAGCAAAAATGGTGGTGGTTGCGGAGTCCAACGGCGACGGTACCGCAGATCATATGGTTTGGCCCGGATGGCCGAAAGCCAGCGTCTCAGATGCGTATAATGGCGGCGGTCATTACCTGTTCGCGGACTGGCATGTCGAATTCATCGAAAAGAGTAAAGTCGTCGCTAACTGGGCAAAATATTTCGATCCGACATCCAACTAGTTGACGTAAATAAACGATGCGCACGAGTTTTCAATTTACCGATGGCTGGAAGTTCCATCGCGGCGACCTTAACGAAACCAACTACCGTGCGATTCATGCCAATCGCTTCAAAAGAGCGGAGTGGATGAAAGCCGGCAATCATGGTATTTCGCGCGTCGGCTACCCCGATCAAGCATGGCACGAGGTGCACTTGCCGCACGATTTCGTCGTTGCAGGCGAGTACACGCCGACTGCCAATGCAGTGCATGGCTCGCTGCCGACTGATGTGGGTTGGTATCGTAAGACGTTCGAGCTCCCTGCGGAAATCCGTCACCAAAGAATCCATCTTGAATTCGATGGCATCTACCGCGATGCCACCATCTGGGTCAACGGACACCTCGCTGGCAGTCATCTTTCTGGCTACACCAGTTTCTCACTCGATGTCACCGAACTTTGCGACCCGAATGAATGTAATGCAATCGCGGTGCGTTGCGATGCGCAGGAATTTGAACTCTGGTCCTATGAAGGCGGCGGCATTTATCGCGATGTCCGTCTGGTCGCCACCGACGACCTGCATGTACCCTATTCTGGTACGTGTATTCGTAGCACTTTCCCGGACGAGGCAGATCTATCTAAGGTTCAAATTGAGTTACAGGCACAGATCCACAATGCCGGCAGGGACGATCGTGCCGCGCAAGTCACCTTCAAAATATTTGCAGATACGGGAGCATCCCCCGTTTACGAGTCGAGCCAAACCGCTCCAATCACTGCCGGAACGAGCGCTGCAATTGATCATTGCCTCGAGCTAAGTCAGCCCAAGCTCTGGAGTGTCGCATCGCCGCATCTTTACCGTTTGGAAACCCATGTCCAAGTCGCAGGCAAGTCCTGCGATGTCTACCAGAGCCACTTTGGAGTGCGTTCGATTCGCTTTGATGCCGACCAAGGATGCTTCCTCAACGGCGAAAATATTAAGCTCAAGGGCGTCTGCAATCACCAGGACCATGCGGGTGTCGGCGTTGCCATCCTGCCAACCATCGACGAGTGGCGCCTCAAACAATTGCAAGCGATGGGCTGCAATGCGATTCGCACCGCACACAACCCTCCTGCTCCACACCTACTCGATCTGTGCGATCGAATGGGGTTTCTCGTGATGAACGAAACCCGCTTAAGCGGCACATCGCCGGAATTCTTGGGACAGCTCGAAGCACTCGTCACGCGTGACCGAAATCACCCATCGGTCTGCCTCTGGTCACTAGGCAACGAAGAGATGCTGATCCAAGAAAATGCTATGGGTGCGAAGATGCTGCAGAGGATGCAGGACCTGACGCATCGCTTAGACCCGACACGACCTTGCATCTATTCTGCCAATTGCGACTTCAACAACATCGCTGAAAACTTTGTTAAAAACGGGTTTCAAATTGATACCTTTGGCGCTAACTATACGATGCGCGAAAACGCGCAGGGGCAACTCACCGCAGAGGCAGAACGCTACGACGAATTTAAAAGCAAGTTTCCAGACTGCCCTCTCATCGCCAGTGAGAGTGGTGGCTCAGCTTCGACACGCGGCCTCTACGGCCAGGAATATTATGAGGGCGAAGCACTGCACCCCCACCCTGAAGCAATCGGCGCTGATGCCCCGGTGTATCTGAATCCCAAGCGCGCCGGGATGGTCACCGCTTATGCCGAAACATTGACTCCATGGGGGCGCTCGATCGAGGACACTTGGGAAGACTGTGCAACGCGCGATTTCGTCGCTGGCACATTTCTCTGGACGGGCCTCGACTACCGCGGCGAAACCTATCCTTTTTCCTGGCCTGCAGTCATCACTCGTTACGGCTTAATGGACTTATGCGGCTTCCCCAAAGATAGTTATTATTATTATCAAGCGGAATGGACCGACGCACCCGTGCTGCACCTATTTCCGCACTGGAATCTCGAGTGTGAAGCCGGTGCAATCATCGACCTATGGTGCTACACCAATTGCGCCGAGGTCGAATTGTACCTCAACGGCGAATCTCAAGGCAGACTCAAACGCGCGCCCTATCGCAAGCTGCAATGGGACGTCCCCTACACGCAAGGCACGCTGGAAGCGGTCGGCTACGACTCTGCTGGGCAGGAGATCGTCCGCACCTCCATCGAAACCACGGGTCCTGCTACAAAGCTACGCATCATTAACGCCCATTCAAATACCGAGGCAGACGGTAGCAGCGTCGTGATCCTGAATGTGAGTGCATGCGATTCCGCTGGGCGCAGTGTGCCTACCGCGGACGCTATGCTTGATTTCGAAATCAGTGGAGCTGCGACTTTACTCGGAGTCGGCAACGGCAACCCCACCAGCCACGAACCCGAACAAGCGCCACGCAGGCAACTGTTCAACGGCTACGCGCAATTAATCATCCGTACCCATGCCCAATCCGCAACAGTCTCGATTCACGCACATGCCGACAAACTCGAGTCCGGCATGCTCCGTATCGAGATCCCGCAAACCATGACTGCCACAGCAAGTATCGGTGCATCGACCGTTCAGTCCTCCGATGTAAAGAAGCTAAATCCAATCGATGGTTCCCTTTAAGCACCCTACCCATACCTAAAATGACTACATACAACTACCTCCGATTCCTGACACTCACATTCTGCTTTGCCCTCGGATTCACCGTGCAACCACTGAGCGCGACGGAGCAACCCAACGTAGTATTTATTCTAATTGATGACCTCTCACACTACGGCGTTTCTGCCTACGGTGCGACGCAGCTCAATTCGACCCAATTGGACATCAACGACGATCCCTTCTTTCCGTCCACAGCTGTTGCCACTCCTCAAATCGACCGACTCGCCGATGATGGCCTGTTAGCTGGCAATGCATTTGCCTATGCGATATGTGAACCGACACGTGTCGCCCTGATGTCGGGCATGAATAACAATCGGAATTTCATCCAGCCGAAGGCTCTGCATGAATCACAAATCACCTTTGGCGACATCTTTAAGCAAGCGGGCTATGTAACTGGGATTGCCGGTAAATGGAAGCAATCTCGAGGCACTGCCGAAATCCCCGGTAAAGACTATGTGGATCAGTTCGGCTGGGATGAGATCTACTGTTTCGACTTAATCGGCGAAGGGGCTCGTCATATCGATCCGAATTTTGTGATCAATGGCGTGGTTACGTATTTCAAACAAGTAAATGGCGGCATTGATCCACTCACAGGACGACGCTGGTATGGTCCCGATTTAATCAATCGATTCGCACTTAATTTCATTGAGACGCATCAGAATGAACCCTTCTTCCTCTATTACCCAATGCTACTGGTGCACGATGAGCATACGCCAACCCCAGACACCCTGCCGCAAAGTCTTTATGATGATTTTGAAACGGTGACGTATCCATTAGGTAAGGAAGACCCTGCGTACGAGTACGGCGCCTTTGACGGTGATGATCGGCGCTACTTCCCAGATATGATGGCTTACATGGATAAGATGATTGGTAACATCATTGACAAGCTTGATGCACTTAATTTAAGAGAAAATACGCTCATCGTAGTCATGGGTGATAACGGCACCAAAGCGTCCTTTTCCTACACTGTACCAGGTACTACTGAGTTCGTCGGCGGCAAAGGGGAATGCCGTGCGAACGGCCTACAGGTACCGCTCCTCCTCTCTCAACCAGGCACCATTGCTCCAGGGATCGAATACAACGGTTTGATTAATTTAACCGATATATTCCCGACGATCTGTGAAGCAGCCGGGCTCGAAATCCCGAATGCCGATGACCTCGACGGCATCAGCTTTTGGCCGCAGGTACTTGACAATACTGCTGCTGCACACAGAGAAAACATCTTTACTTGGTACAATGCCAATAAGCCAATGACGAACACCACAAAACTGATTCAGTTCGCCCAAGAAATCGACTTCAAACGTTACGCGCCAGATGAAAGCGGCAATTTCCCTCAGGGCCGGTTCTTCGACTTACGCACCGATCCGCTCGAGCTTGTGGATGCATACAACAATACTGTGGATACCGGGTTGGGCATTTTACTGCGCTCAGGCTTAAACCTTGCGGCACTCACTACGGAACAACAAGCCGCCTATGACCGGCTGGGCACAGTACTGGCTAACAACGCAGAAGTAGCTGCTACCGACCTCGGCATCGATACTTCATTCGCCACGGTCAGGTATGCGACTCAATTTGAAGGCTCTGAAGGTTTTCAGGCTGGCGGGATTAACAACTCAGCCAACTTTACTGAATCCTCAGCAGGAGGCATGTATCTACCCGCAGGACAAGCGCCGGTCTTCGGCACCCTAAAGCGATCACCGACCACGGGCAGCAGTCGAGCTTATTATAATTCCGGTGCGGGGGCTAGCTTTGGCGTCGGCGCAACATGGAGCACCACTTTGGATTTCACTTTCGAAGGCTTACCAAACACCGCACCGGGCACGACGACTCTGCTAGTCGCCAACGGTTTTTCCAGCTCAAATACCGCGAACGCCAATGTCATGTATGCGGCCATACAAAAAGGGGGCGGACAACTTCAACAATACCAGTTTTTTATCAGCGGTGGTGGATTTTTGCAGCAGAATATTCCTTATGCAGATATCGGCGATGATACCCTGGATAGCGATGATCTAACCGACACTCTGCGGATAGAATTCAGCCTGACCAAGTCAGCCATCGCTGGTCAGTTTGATGCGGTCGCAACACTGACTAATTTAGCGACCAACACAATTGTCGCTACGATTTCGAAAAGCTTGAATCGTCCAGATGCCTATTCGCCTGCTAAAAACCTGTATGGTTACATCAATTCGGGAGCCGTTCAGGAAGCTGGCAATTTCGACCTGCTGAACATTGACTCGTTTACCTATACGGCGACCCCCGAACCAAGCGATCAATCAATGTCGTCAGGAAAAGTGCGTATCAACGACTCGGTTCAACTCCAGGCACAGGTCACTCCCGCAAACGCGACTATGCGTAATGTGGTATGGCAATCCAGTGACCCCACGGTGGCGACCGTTGACAAATTTGGAATTGCCACAGCACTGCAACCCGGGGAGGCCACCATTTCCCTCTACTCTTGGGAAGACGCACGGCCACTCGCATCAGGTTCGACTGCGACACTAGATACGACAGGTATCAGCGAACAAGTGACCATTGTGGTCAACCCGCCATTGATCCATACCGACGACGATAGCGACGGCATCGAAGACAGCTGGGAAAACGCATACTTTTCAAGTCTAAGCACTGTCGATGCAAGCAGTGACATTGATAATGACGGCAACACAGATGCTGCAGAGTTTCAAGCTGGTACCGATCCGACCGACCCTAGCTCAAGCTTCCGCATCAACATACAAGATGTATCGACTGACTTTGATCTGTCTTGGCCATCTGCTTCGGGCAGAACTTATAGCATACGCATGACTACCGACTTAGGACAGCCTTGGACAGTAGTCGAGGGCACTATAGCCGCGACGCCTCCGACTAACTCTCGTTCGTTCACACCCGCTACTAGTGCCGCCTTCTATCAAATCACAATCGACTAGCGCAGCTAAAAGCGGCCCCCATTCGCAGCATTTAAATGACCATCATTACACGACTCTTAACGCGTACACTCTGCCCTGCGCTTGCCATGCTAATGGCATGGTTGCCATTGCAGGCCGCTGACAGGCCCAATGTGGTGTTTATTTTGATCGATGACATCTCGCACTATGGGGTGTCCGCTTATGGTGCCAAACAGCTAAATTCGACCGCGGGCTTGTTCGAAAGCGTACCAGTGGCCACCCCAGCAATCGATCGACTGGCCGATGAAGGTGTCTTGGCTGGCAACGCATTTGCTTACGCGGTTTGTGAGCCGACTCGCGTGGCGCTGATGACAGGCATGAACAATCAGCGTAATTTCGTGCAAGCGAAGGCCTTGCATGCATCGCACATCACGTTTGGAGACCTGTTCAAGCAAGCAGGCTACACCACCGGCATTGCGGGAAAATGGAAGCAATCCAGAGGCACCGCAACGATACCAGGTGAAACCTATGTGGATCAATTCGGTTGGGACAAGATCCACTGTTTCGACTTACTCTATGAAGGCCCTCGCCACATCGACCCTAACTTTGTGGTTAATGGCAAAATAAATTGGTACAGTGGCTTGGACCCAGAAACAAACCGCCGCTACTACGGCCCAGAACTGGTCAATCGCTTTGCACTCGATTTTATTGAAGCCCACCAAGACGAGTCCTTCTTCCTGTATTATCCGATGCTGCTGGTGCACGATGAGCATACGCCGACACCGGACACGCAACCTCAGGACGCTTATGACCATTTCGAAGTCATGACACATACCGGCGTCAAACCAGACAATTCCTTTGGCGCCTTTAAAGGCGATGATCGCAGATTCTACCCTGACATGGTTGCCTATATGGACAAAATGATCGGTCAGGTGACCGCTCAATTGGATCGACTCGGACTCAGAGAAAAGACCCTGATCATAGTGATGGGTGACAATGGCAGCAAAGCAGCGTTCTCCTATACTCTTGAGGATGGCTCGGTGTTCATCGGCGCGAAAGGCCAATGTAAGGTCAACGGCCTGCAGGTCCCGTTGATACTTTCTTATCCCGGCAGCATTGCAGCTGGCACCCGTTACAACGGCTTAATCAACCTGACGGACTTGCTACCGACCCTCTGCGAGGCTACCGGCATTGACCTACCAAACCAAGCGGATCTCGACGGCATCAGCTTTTGGCCGCAAGTAACTGGTAGCCAAACCAAAGCTCATCGCGACCATCTGTATACCTGGTACAATGCCAATAGAGCGATGACAGATCAATCTAAGCGCATCACTTATGCACAAGAACTCGGCTTTAAGCGATATGGCCCAGATGCGAATTATCCACAGGGCAGATTCTTTGATCTGCGCACCGATCCATTCGAACACGCAGGGGCTAACAAAGTAAAATTCGATTGGAATAATTGGCACCACTCTGGCCTAGATATTACCGCACTCGATGCAGAGCAACGCGCCGCCTACAATCGATTAGGTAAGGTGCTTGAAAAAAATGCCTACCGCCCTGTGAGCGCAGTCAAAATTGTGACTCCAACGACTCGCTTAAAAGTGAACGAATCGATCCCTTTGCAAAAATTGATCTCCCCTAAAGACGCGACGATGCGCAGCGTCATCTGGGAGTCCAGCAATCCCGCGATCGCTACGGTTGATAAATTCGGCAGCGTGACTGCGCGGCAGCCTGGAGAGGTGACTATTTCACTGTACTCTTGGGATGACGAACGCCCCGTTGCCGACGGCAAAGAAGCGGCCCTCTCCAGAACTGGGCTATCCGATCAATTCACCCTGCGAGTCACTCGATAGTCGCCCGATTAAGATGCAATGCTACCACCTCCAGTTTAACTCGCCTCGAACTCAGTATCGAATGCTGCGCGTTATTGCCGGCTTCCTCTGCTCGATTGTTTTTCTCCACGCGACCGACCTAGAAAAAGAAAAACGCTTGCATGAGAACTTCTGGGGCAAAGTCATCACCGACTACGAAGTTGAAACAAAAACCCAAGCCAACTCACGTAATCGCGTGCTCACAGAGCTACAAATTTTTGAGTGCAAGCGCACCGTCGACGGCACGATAAACTTGACGATTGCCAAAGCACTGGCGCCTTACGTCAGAAACTTTTCATACTTGGAGATTGAAGGCGAGAATCTTGATCTCATCACATCGGTCGCATACCAAGTGGCAGGAGGAGTTGTCTATACGAACCCACAGTTACAAACGCAGCGACTCATTCAAATACCCTCTTCGCTGTTTGCGGATTGGACAGAAGAGCCGCAGACACTGATCCTCGAAGGGTCGGCTGTAATGACTGCCGTACGACTTGTTTCCCTCGAAGGACTTTCATCCACTTTTGACGAAAGCCTTTTTAATATTGCTGACAGTTCTGAACCGCCGATGGACGCCGTGCTTCAAGTCGACCCAAGCCGTACCCTCTCGATTGAAGGCGTCTCCGAATTGCCGACAGATCGTTTTTTCAGACTCTACATCAACCCAGGCTCCGATCTCTCTGGCATGGAAGATGACTTTGCCGCAAAGGGCTTCTACCCTGGACGCCAAATGCTAAAACTTGCCCACGAACTCGAGACGCGGCACGGCGCATATACTGAGCCCCTCTTGCAGGAGGATCCTGATCGAACTGGCTACGCAGATCTTTCAATTTTCAATCAAAGAACCTTCGATCAATTCTGGATGACTGACCCAGAACTGAAATTCGCGCAATGCTTCAACATTTGGCCAAGCTTTATGGACGCCCAGATTCCAGGGCAGAAAAATACCCTCGGCACCCCAGCGATTGAAGCGTTTGACGCCGCCGCGGAACTGGCTGCTGCTTATGTGGCAGATGAGATTGAGGACAGCGGGCGCACCGCCACCTACTGGGAAGTCAAAAATGAATCTGACATCCAGCACGAATGGACCTACCATCTGCTGCCTCAATTCGATGGATGGGGGCTGCTCGGCGATTTCCACAATCGCGTCGCTCGGGCGCTGAAAAAAGTCGACCCAACGATCCAAGTGGGTGGGCCTGCCTCGGCTTGGCCCCGTATGGAAATGGGCCGTCCGGCATTCGCGGTCTGGGAAAATCACAAGCAATTCATGGATTTAACCCGAGCGGACTTAGATTTCTACTCACATCATTTCTACGATCGGGGCGTTCGTTCCAGCTACGCGGCTCGCTCCGCAGGCTATGACGATTGGCTGCAGGGGCGTCTCGACTGCGTGCTCGATCTGCTCTGCGCAGAAATGCGCAATTCTGCAAATGTTAAGCCGCTGTTGATCACGGAATACGGCACACTGCTCGGTGGTACTCGAGAAATCGATTACTGGCTGCGCGTCTCCAACTACAGCAGCTTCATGCTGCAATTCATGCAGCGACCCGCAGACTTTTCGCTGACGGTGCCCTTCCTGTTGGGCTACATGCACTGGGAACCTGATTCTGGGTTCGCACTGGTTAAGCGTAATGCGCTGGGCGATTATGAATTAACCAAGAACGCCTTTTTCATGGATCTATGGGAAGGCGTTGGTGGCGAATATCTTTGTTTGGATCCCATACACCCTCGGGTTCATAGCTTGGCTTGGAAAAAGGGGCAGCAAATATTCATCGCGGTAAATAACCAGTCAGGCCGATCGTTAAAGCTACGCCCTGAATTGATCCTGCCACGTAACAACCGCATCCAATCGATCCGCTACCGACTGCCCACTTATCAAAATGGCCGCTTCCAATTACGACGCGATGACTTAGCGATCGGCGCCAACCTGAGCATCGGCAACGCTGAAACCGCAGTGATCATTATAGAAACAGCAGCTCCAGCAGCCACTAGCGCACAACTCCTCGAAACGGCATTTTATGGCCAGCAGACCATCCTACCCCTATGGGAGCGACCCACCATTACGATTGAAACCCCAGCTCAAAATATCTCCAGACTCCAATCCGTCACACTGCGCCTAGGCCTAGAAGATAAAAATGGCCCGTCTGGCACCTTACGTGGCCGATTCAACGGACATCCCTTCACAGTCGACCTGGATGCCCACCAATCGATTAAAAATTTCTTCGAATACGTCGATGTGACTATTCCGGTCAATCAGTTGCAGGATATAAATGAAATCACCCTATCCCTAAAAAATTACTCCACCATCTTATCACACGCCAAACTAACCATTCGCGCCAACGCAGACAATTAAACCGCGCATGCCGCACTTAGCAAAGCACCCACAATACTACCTATAACAACTCACCCTCAGAACCATATGAAATTATATCCTTACTCTCTAGCATTTGCCGCCCTGCTAACTGCGATCACAGTCAGCGATGCTGCGACTACATTTAGCACTGATTTCGAGCGCTCCGAAGGCTACTTTGCGAGCGCACTTGACCAATCCAAACAAACAAGCGCCGCCCATTTCAATGAGGTTCCGTTTGCTGGAGGATTTTATTTCCCAGCAGGAGGAAACCCAGACTTCGGCACTCTGCGGCGCGCGCCCAACGCGACCGGAGCGAGTGCCTATTACAAAATCGGCGCAGGTTCGGCGTTGACCGCCGGAGCGACTTACTCAGTCAGCCTAGACTTCACATTCGAAGGTTTACCTGAAGGTATCCCAAGCGTTGAGACCTTTATGGGCTCAGTCGGTTTCTCCACCGCATCGACCTCCAATACGCATGCAATCTTTGCCGGCATCAAAAGAAATGCCTCAGGCTCAAATTCAGCTGCTGGGATGTATCAATTCTTTGTATCGGGCGGTGGCTATGCTGAAGCCTTGGGCGGCGTGAGCTACGCTGCGGTTGGCGACGATCGTTTAAACGACAGTGATCTCACCGACACGCTGCGCATCGTACTCAGTCTCACTAAATTAGCGACTCCAGGCCAATTCGAAGCCGTGGCGCAGTTAATCAATCTAGATACAAGCGACACAGTAGCCACCATCACCACCACTTTGACTGAATCAGCCGCCTATCAGTCCGATCTGTTCGGCTACTTTAGATCGGGCAGCGTCAAACAGGAGGGCAATTTCGACCTCTTCAACGCATCGGCCTTCAGTTATACCGCTGGAGTGGCGACTCGCTAGCCAAGTCGGCACTTAATCGGCCCGCATAATGCTGATTTTTAAATATTTAAAAATAATTTAAAAAAACCTTGACCACTGGTGCAAACCACTTACTTTACACGTNAATAGGTCACAGTTAGCCATTGTCNGGCAATTCACTTTACACGTAACANGCNAATTTGAAATAAACCTCATCTACCCACTACACATCATGCTTAAAAAGTTCATAACTATCATCGCTACATGTGCGTTCACTGCCATTCTCGGTGCGCAGACTGTTTCTTACGACTTTACCTCTGACGAAGGTTGGTCTGAAGGAGTTACACTCAACTCAACAAATAACTTTAATACCCAAACCCAATGGGTTGCCAATGATGTTGCTGGCTCAGGCTATGCTTCCTCAAGTGCAGATTTCACTCGCGCTGTTTTATTTAACAGTTTCACATTTGGTGTGGGTGATTCGTTCACACTCGTGGCTGATCTGTCCATGACCAATGTAGCAGGTAATAATAGCAAGGCTACTGTATTTCAGTTTGGAATCACAGATACATTAAGTCCAGGTAGCAATACTCCGAAGGCTGGTATGTCAGTTCGTCCGGCATTTACACCGATTTTCATAGATACCGTCAATTCATTGATTGCTAGCGATTCCCAACAAGTTAACGCGCTAGCCGCTAAGGATAACGCTTCGCACATATACACGACAGTTATTACGAAGAGCGCCGTTCAGGACACTTTTGATGTGTCGATTGATTTTGACAACGGAACTGCAGGCACCTCCTTTACCGTTGTGAATTCTACCCTCTACTCTGCAACAACTGTCTTTCCGATCTTTGACAATTTCGAAGCTAGTAAAGTCGATGGCACACAGTTAAACTCATTTTCTAGTACATATTTGGCTGCTGTTCCTGAGCCTAGCGCATTCGCAATGATGTTCGGTACATTGGCCCTCGCTGCTGCAGTGACACGCCGCAAAAGTACTCAGGCTTAGAGAAAATTCCCTGAAAGTCTTACTAGTTAATTTTTAAGCCGCCAGCGAACACGCTGGCGGTTTTTTTAGCTCAAACGCCACGCTTACACCCTGTCCCCTGCTCGCCATTTTTTCAGTCAACGAGATAATCCCACGCATTAATGAATTCCCCTAAGGTAATTACCACAGCGCATCAGTCCGACCATGTGCCGCTAAAGCAGAAAATTGCTTACTCGATGGGAGTCGTCTCGGATCATTATGCCAACGTCTGTCTAGCCTGGATTTTCATCACCCCCTTCTTTGTCGACTTCCTCGGCCTCGGCGCCTCAGTCGTTGGCCTGGCACTTGCTGCGGCGCGCTGCTGGGACGCCTTTACTGATCCATTAGTCGGTCGACTATCCGATGCTTGTACCAGTCGTTATGGCCGCCGCAGGCCATTCATTTTTGTTGGTGCGATCCTAACTGGGTTGTTATTTCCGGTTATTTGGATGGTGCCAGAAACATGGTCCACCACAGGGACCACCATCTATCTGTTTGTGGCTCTCATGCTCTTCTACTCAGTCTACTCTATATTTTCAGTGCCCTACGAAGCCTTGGGCTCCGAGCTGACGCCGGATTATGATGAGCGCAGTAAAATTTTCGTCGTCCGTAAATACGTGCAAGAGGCTTTTAACTTGGGTATTGTTTGGGTGTTTCCACTCGCCGCATGGCTTGGCACCCTAGCATGGGTTGGCGGCCAAACGGGTGGCGTGCGCGTCGTCAGCTGGATCATCGCGGCAGTCATTATAGGGGCCGGTATTCTACCCGCGCTGTTTAATGTAGAGCGCTACCAGAAAATTGCCGCCAAAGAAGGTGCGGGTAGCTTTAAAGATGCACTGCGGGCAATCGTTCGTAACAAGCCGCTGCTGATTGTCATTGGGGTGATCTGCACCTACTTATTCGCGATTATGGCGACCGCGAATCTCGCTTATTTTGTCAATGTCTACTACATCTATGAAGGCGATATACTCAAAGGCGCCAGCCTCGGCGGATTNGACGGCACCCTGCGCCTCTTGTTTGCCATCGCTGCAGCCGCAACCATTAGCAAAATCACTGAAAAAATCGACAAGCATGTGATTATGATGGCGTCTGTCAGCATTCTGATCATCGCGTTCATCGGTATCTATTTCACCACTATTCCTGGTCGCCCATGGCTTTCGCTTACGATGAAACCGCTCGTCGCGATTGGCGAGTGTGGCTTCTGGGTATTAATCCTCTCGATGCGTGCCGACGTCTGCGATTGGGACGAATACAACACTGGCTCGCGCAGCGAGGGCTTGATTGCGGCGATTACCAATTGGTGCAACAAAATCGCGATGACTTTGGCGATCGCCATCTCCGGCTTCGCGCTGCAATATGTCATTCAGTTTGACAGCAAGCTACCCGAAGCAAGCAAGGCCGCCATCGCCATTCAGGCTCAAGCCGAATACAATCAGCTTTCCGACAGCGACAAATATCTAGCCGAAGGCGAGGAGCCAATATCACTTGGCATGTACACCGATAATCTCGAGCGTCAGGCAGTGATGCAACAGCAGGCGCCGGGCACCATGGAACGCATGCGACTGCTGTATACCCTGCCCCAAGTCGTTGCCCTACTGGTTTGTCTGTTATTGTTAAGGCACTATCCGCTGACCAGGGACAAAATGATGGAGATTCGACAAGAATTAGAACGCCGCCGCGGTGTGGCAGTCGAGTCGTAATGGCCGAAGCCATGCCTGCGCTACTGCGCTTGCTGCAAATCACTCAATGACCAGCGCTGTGCGCTTCAGCGCATCTGCTTTGAGTTGTTCGTCAAGTTGACGATACAATTCCAAGCGTTTCTTTTGATACTCATTCGACTGTAAGAATAGATTGCTCTGATTCTTCGAATTCCAAGTATTCCATAATTGCGCCAGTTGCTGACGAAGTTCAGGACGTGCATCGATCATGTTATCCGATTCATAAGGATCACTGAGCATATTAAACAATTCAGGTGGGTTACTGGAATAGCCCTCCTTGAGCATCTTCGCGGCGGGGGTGCGAACCGCCCACCCTGCTCCATCGCGTATGCGCCAAAAAAGCGCGGCATGTGGCGCATCGTTACGGGTTCCATCCAAGAAAGGAATTAAGTTCACGCCATCCAAGGAATGTCCACTGCTGTCACCTTGCCCAAGCGCGACCGCCGTGGCTGCAATATCGAGTGATGAGACGGGGAACTCATAGACTTTACCGCGAGGCAAACCGTTCGGCCAGTGCATTAGGTAAGGTACGCGACAGCCACCTTCAAACAGGCTCCCCTTGCCTTTGCGCAGTGGTCCGTTGTCTGCCCAGTCCTCGTTGACGTAGCCCGCTTTGGGCGCCACACCACCATTATCAGAGAGGAAGAAAATAAGGGTATTGTCTAACTTCCCCGATTCTTTCAGCGCCTCGAGTAGCATGCCGATACCTTGGTCCATCGAGTCAATCATCGCGAGATACACACGGCGGGTCCAAGGCTCGACGTGGCGGTATTTCTGAATTAGCTCATTGGGCGCTTCCAGTGGTGAGTGCGGAGCATTGTAGGCGAGATAAAGCAGAAAGGGTTCGCTNCCCTGTTTGACGAAAGCAGCTGCATCCCGACTCAGTGCAGTGGTAAGGTATTCTTCGAACGCGCCAACTTGGTCATTACGACTGAGCGGCAGCTTGCCACCTTCGTTGACACTGTAGTTGAGAGTGCCATTCGGTCCGTATAAATCTAGCTGCGTGGTCACACTATCTGGCCAATACGAATGCCCCCCGGAGAGAAAGCCGTAAAAGTGATCGAAGCCGCGTTGACTTGGGCGGAAAGGGAAAGAGGCGCCAAGGTGCCATTTACCAATGATCCCGGTACGATACCCTACCGGCTTTAAACGCTCTGCAAAGGTCTTCTCCGTTAGTGGTAATCCTTGATGCAAATCATACGGTGAATAAGTGAAATTGGTTTCATTGCCAAATCGTGCTTGATAGCGACCAGTGATTAGCCCCGAACGAGAGGGGCCACAATAAGGGTGCGTGACATAACCATTTTTTAAAACCACTCCATTCGCAGCTAGACGATCCAAGTTGGGTGTCTGCACCACCTTAGAGCCGGTGAAGCCGGTATCTGCATAGCCTAAGTCGTCCGCGAGGATGATTAATATATTGGGACGTGTATCCGCTGTGGCATGTACCTGAGTGACAGCTATTACCCATACAAATATTAAGCTGGCAGCACTCAATTGGACTCTACGAATGTGTGTTAATTTCTTCATTCTTTTATATTTAAAGACTATAAAACAGCCCAACGATTTTTAGCTCACAATATTCAATCCGCTCCCAGCTACGGAAGCGCTACCGTACGATCTGGATTATTACGCACACTGAGGTACCGTGCATGCATTGCTTTTAGTTTGGGCGCATACTCCGGATTGTGAATCAAATTCTCAGCTTCTTTCTCCAGCGGATTATCCGCCAAATTAAACAGCGCGATCGGCTCCATTTTACTAAGCTGCCAGTCAGACTGCATCACCAGTTTCCAATCACCCTGACGAAACATCAGCTCACATTGCGCCCCGGCCTGAAGCATGACTTCATCTCGCGCTTGAAAATTGCGGTCCCCCTTGAGTAGCGGCAAGAAGCTGTAGGAATCTTTTGCCTGCGAGTCCAGCAAGCGAGTGCCGACAATTTCTGCCAGGGTCGCGATGATGTCCGTGCCGTTGATCAGTGCGTCACTGCGCGTGTTGGGCTCGATCACGTCTGGCCACGTCACGATCAGTGGCACCAGGTGCCCACCTTCCCAAGGATGGTTTTTCGTGCCGCGCACACCACCGTTCGACAAATGGCCCGCCTTTTCTGCGACAGGATCCCACAAGCCACCATTATCAGAGCTTACAATAATGATCGTATCTTGGTACACATCAGCTGCTTTCAATGCCTTGACGATTTGTTCGACTTCCCAATCGAATACGCGGTTCATATCGGTATGATGCGAGGGAGTGGTATCGCGCATCTTCTCGCCACTCAGCTCAGCTGGCGGGATGTGCGGTAAGTGCACCGCTGGCGACCAATAACACATGAAAAATGGCCGTTTTGCCGCCGCACTGCGCTCGATGAAGCCGGTCGCTTTATCAGCTAAGATCTTATTGATCTGAGCAGTATCCCATTCCGAATCACCAGGCCCTGGCCCCTTGTCAGAAATAAAGCTAAGGTTTTTCGCGGTGGTTTTATCGTAATGTATCAACTCTGACTGATCATTAAAAGGCGCCCAAACATTGTTCTCGAGGGCGAGGTAGATCGGCCCCTGTACTCCCGTCGGTAGCGTGTAATCATAATTAAATCCCAAGTCTTTGGGGCTAGCGGCAATCCATTTTGACATGTCCACATCTAACGGCTGCCCACCTCGGTCATTGCCGCGAAACACTTTGCTGGTGCCTTTGTGATAGAAGTCTCCGCCCAAATGCCATTTGCCAATAAAACCGGTGTTGTAGCCCGCAGCTTGCGCGACACTCCCAAGGGTGGCATCATCTGCCGCAACTGCGCTCGGGCGGAAGGTACCCCAAACGCCCCAAGGTGCGTAGGAGCGATAATTGTAGTTGCCAGTCATCACGGCATAGCGCGAAGGCGAGCACAGCGATGTCGGTGAATGTGCGTCGCTAAACCATAGACCTTCGTTCGCCAAGGCATCCAGTGTCGGCGTCGCGGCCAATGCGGCTTGCCCCGTGCGTTCTTGGTGCTGTCGGCTAATGTCACCCGGCCCAAAGTCATCGGCCATAATAAAGACAATATTCGGCTGATCTGGCGCGGCGTAAACCAAGGCAGACAACAAACACGTTAAGTAAATAAAAGAGCAGATTTTCATAAGATAAGGAATCTCAAATACGTAGTATATGGGTCAGGATGGATCAGGCAAACGACAAAACATTGGCCACTTGACGTCATAACAATACACGTGTAAACCCTTGTCAATAATGACCTGTATAATCCCAATTTGCCGAATTCTCTCCTATGTCTGCCTAGCCAGCCTTACCTGCGCATCGGCAGCCGTTGTGCCTGGATTTAAAAAGTATGATCGCGTCGCGTTCATCGGCGACTCGATCACGCATGGCGGCCGTTACCACGCCGACGTTTACCTTTTTTACGCGACACGTTTCCCCGGCCAACCATTTACTGCCTACAATTGTGGCATCTCGGGTGACACCGCGCCTGGCACTAACCTGCGCTTTGAAGACGACATCGCCCCTCACCGCCCGACTGCGGCGACTATCATGCTCGGCATGAACGACGCAGCGGGATACGTTTTTGAAGCTGCACGTCCGCTGCACGCTAAAATCAGTGGACAGGCAAATTCGTATGACAGCTATACCAAGGCAATGGATCAACTGGCCGCGTCCTTAGATGCGATCGACTGCCGCATCATTTTCATAAAACCATCGATCTACGATCAGACCGCTGAACTCGACAAGGAAAATCTTATCGGCAAAAATGATCAACTCGGCCGATTTTCGCATTACATCGATTCACTCGCCTCCAAATACCAAGCTGAGGTCATCGACTTTCATACACCGATGGGAGTCATCAACCACAGCTTACAAGCAATTGACCCCAGTACGACTATAGTGGGCGAAGACCGTGTCCATCCCGGCGTGCCTGGACATCTTGTGATGGCCTATCATTTTCTTAAGTCACAAAATATGCCGCCATATGTGTCCGCGATTCAAATCGACGCTGCGAGTGACGGCAAAGTCCTACAGCTTATCAATTGCGAGCTCACCGGCAAACTCACAGTCACACCGAAATCAGTGCGCTTCACTGCGACCGAGAATGCCCTGCCCTTCCCATTAAACATGGCACAAGTAAAAGCCTTAGACTGGGTGCCTTTTCAGCATGACTTAAATCGCCAAGTGCTCGCGGTCGATAATCTAGCACACGGCGACTACGCATTAAGCATCGATAATATAATGGTCGGTCGATACTCGTCCGAAGAACTGAAAGTAGGCATTGACCTCAGTGCCAACAGTGCCACTCCGCAATACCAGCAATCACTCAAAGTCAAAGCGCTGCAAGACAAGCAACTCAAAGCGACCAGCCAACTGCGCACGATCGCCCTAGTGCGTCACAGCATGGTTCGTAAATTAAATCCCTCAGTCGATGAGTCTGACCACACTGCACTTAGCGCCGCGCTCTTCGCACAGCTGCAGCAATCAAACGGTCAACCTTGGTATGGCTTCTTAAAGCAGCAGGTCGAAGCTTTCCTTGAAGCAGTTCCGCAAGAGGCCGAGTACAAACAGCAAGAACTCAACTGGATGCGTGAAATGTGGCTGATCAATCAACCCACGCCACATAATTGGCAGTTAAACAAAATCGACTAGTCTGCCCACTGTATTTTGATGGGTGTACTACTTGATCGTGTCAAAATCAGTAACCTTCACTGAATTAATAATGATGCAGCCGCTGACTACTTATATGAACCAGTCGTTCGGTGTGTAGATGACTTAAATCACCGCACTCACCTTGATGCAGTTGATCGCACTCAAAATTTAATAAAGTTCGCTGTTACCCTACAAATTTGCTGCTCCAGCAAAAACAATTTTAACCATATCTGGAAGTTCCGTTTGCATCGCTGCCGGCACCTCCACGCGCAGCGCACTGTCGCGAAATTCATAGTCCAACGTTTCGCCGCTGCGCAATAAAGTGACCGATTTCGGCGCGGCGACATCGGTAATGAAAACCGCGCCCCGTGCGTCTGGCATCGCATACCAGTTGTTGCCTTTTTTAGTGGTGAAGTTCTGCGTCTGGTCGAGCGTCGGTAGCGGCGCGTCTAAATCCACCGCATAAATCGCCTCACGTGAGTGTTGCATCCATTCGCCCATCTCGTCGCACACATCGTAGAACCAGTCCATCATTTCACCGTTCGGTCGCGGCGTGATATTGACCAGTAAATTGCCGCCCAGCGAACGGCAGCGCACCAGTTCGGACAGAAACTTGTTGGTGTTCCAATGGTTGGTTTCGTTGATCGCGCCGTAGTGCCAATTCGGTGTATTAGTGTTCTCGGTCTTGATACAAAGCTCCCACCACCAACCCGCTTCGTTGGTCACTTTAACGTTTTCACTCGTTCCGTGATGCATCCCTTCCGGCGTCGCTATCAGCCCGCGGGCTACGAAGATATCTGGCTGTAACTCGGCCAGCGCTTCAGGGGTCATAATCGAATTACCGTCCCACCACATCATGTCAATGGGGCCGTAGTTGGTCATCAACTCGCGCACCTGCTCGGTCGACTGTGCTTGCTCGCGAAGGTCACCGTCGCCAGGGCAGTGGCGGATCATAGCCCATGACCGCAGCGAGTGGCGGGTCAAGTTCGACCTTTTCATGCTTGTAGTTATAGCCTTGGGGCGGCCAGGAAAAGTCCTTGTTCTTATAATCGAAATGCCAATTGGGACCAGAATAATAAAACCCGATTCGTATGTCGTTGTTACGGCAAGCTTCAACATAGTCTTTGACCAAATCGCGGCCGTTCATTTTATCGCCGGTATCCCAGTCGCCCTGCTCGCTCGGCCACAGCCCGTAGCCATCGTGATGACGCGTAGTTAATACCGCATAGCCAAATCCAGCCTTGGAGGCCGCTGCCATCCACTTGTCAGGATCATAGCTTGCTGGGTTCCAAGTATCGGCGACGCTAAACATTTCCTCCGGCGTTCGCAGCAGGCCGCTCTCTTGGTTACGATGCTTCGAGTAAACCATCGCCCAAGCGTCGCCCGTATTCGGCGCTACACTCGCCAGCCCCCAATGCAAAAATAGGCCGAATCCAGACTGACGAAACCACTCCCACTCCGGGTGCGCGTCGGCATCGATCACCGTACGAGCCCGCAGCTTGAAGTGTAAGTTATCCTTGGCCCAGAGCTGCAACTCTTGCGGCGAACGACTCACCCACGGCTGCTCCTCAAGCTGTTGATGTTGTTGCTTTGCCAGCGCAAACGGATCTTCCGCCAGCGTCGGTTCCTCCGCGCGCAGCGGACTGATTGCGCACACCAGTGAGGCTGCTAAGGCCAACCATTTGCAGTGATCATTTGTTCTAAACATAACTACTTAAATTTATTATTTCGACGATGACTCAATTTCTGGGCGCCACTCGGGAATGCCCTTTTCTTGCAGTTGTTGGTTGTAACGAATGGTCAACGGATGCTCTGCAGCTTCGACCCAAGCAAGGTCTTCATTGACCAGCAACGGCGGCAATGATTCCCACCACTGATCAAAAGCCGTGCTCAACTTCTGCAGCACTTCTGGATATTGTGCGGCGACGTTGTTACTTTCACCTGGGTCAGCGGAAATGTCGGAAAGCTGAGTCTGCACCTTTCCCTTGTGCAAGGTATAGACGAGTCGCCAGCGTTGCGTGCGCACGCCTGCACCATGATACTTATTGGCTTCCCGATCTTGTTTATTCCACCGAGCATCGTCCCAGCGGCCGATATGCATAAACAGCTTGCGATCCGGCCACTCGGCCTGCGGGTCTTGCAGCAACGGCAGCAGCGAGCGACCACCTGGCGGCAATTTACTGTCGGGAATCTTTGCGCCAGCAAGTTCACAGAAGGTACGATACAAATCCACATGCGCGGTCAGCGCTGGAATGTCGACACCTTCGCCAAGCACGCCCTGCCATTGCCAGAATGCGGGCACATGCGTGCCGCCTTCCCAAGTGGAATTCTTGCCACCTCTGAGACCGGCATTGTGCGGCACGATGCGTTGCTCGCCTTGTTGAATGCGGGGCATGGCCATACCGTTGTCCGTCATGAAAATCACCAGCGTATTGTCGAGTGCCTGCCACGCTGCCAACTGCTCCATCATTCGACCAAAGTTATCGTCAATATTTTCGATCATCCCATACCGTCCGGCGGTTTTTTCGTCGTAGCCTAGCTCCAGAAAGCGTTTTTGATACGACTCCGGTGCGATGAAAGGTCCGTGCGGTGCGTTCAAAGAAATGTAGGCAAAGTATGGCGCATCCTCCTCTGATTCCTGCTCATGGATCCACGCCAACGCAGCTTCGAAAAAGATATCGGTGCAGAAGCCTTGGGTGCGCACGATGCTATCGTTGTGCAGCAATACATTGTCAAAATAGGTGTTCTCAGTATTCGGTTCAAAATCGCCGTAAATATACTGGCCGATGCCGCCGGCACCGTGCATCAGCACCTGATCAAAGCCGCGGTTCTGCGGTAGATACGCATCCTCGTCGCCGAGGTGCCATTTGCCGAACAGCCCGGTGTGGTAGCCTGCGCTTTGCAACGCTTGCGGAAAGGTGACCACAGCCAATGCCATGCGCTCGCGTTGCAACACCGTGTGTGTGACCCCGACCTCGAAAGGACGGCGCCCACTCATCAGCGCGGCCCGCGTTGGTGCGCAAGTCGGGCTAACATGGAAATCGGCAAAGCGAGTGGATTGCTGATAAAACCGGTCGATGTGTGGCGTACGTACGATCGGGTTCCCCATACAGGACAGATCACCCATGCCTGGTCGTCGGTCATCACCAAAATAATATTGGGGCGGCTACCGGCCAGCGCCTGCTCCTCCGCACTCAGTGGAGACAGTAATTGCACACAGAGGGCGGCAAGCATCAGTCCATTAAAAAATAATTTTATCTGCATAAATCTCCTTTATTACTGCCGTAGTTGGCGCTCGATTTTCGCCCGATGAGTTTGTGGTCAGAGCGTAGTCGCTACTTTTTAGCGGAACGGCACTGTTCACACTCATTTAAACTGCATCTCTGAAAATGGGATCGTGTGTTGTAGAGCGGTTTTTCCATCTTTATCAATCACTCGAAGCGCAACCTGTTGAGCGTTCCAATCGATATCGATGACACCCGCATTGAGTTGCGCAAAGGACTTGCCGACTCGAATTGAGTTCTTTGCCTTGGCCCAATTGCGATTCGCGTGCGTCATGCCGCTGCTAGTCAAATCGTAGAGCGGGTAGCCGCCGATATCGACTTTAGACAATTCTGCAAAGTGAACGTCCCCCGATATCACCATCGTCTGCTTGACATTGGATGCTTTCAGTAGGCGGAACAGGCGCTGCTGCTCGTGCGGCACATTGCCCCAGTTCTCCATGCCTTTATCCACCGAAAGCATCTGAATGCTACTGGCGATGATGCGGAAGTCCGCCGGCACCTGAAGTTGTTGCTCCAGCCACTGCCACTGCGCATCACCAAGGAGGGTCAGGCTGGTGTCTTGGGTCGGTTGATACCAGCCGACTATATCTTTAGGTTTTTCGCCCTTCTTATACCTTGCCATCGGTAATTCATCGCGAAAGTAACGGGTGTCTAACAAGATAATCTGGCAGGTTTCCCCTGCAGTGCCGAAGGTATGCGCACTGTAGATTCCGGGACGTTGACGACGAATCGAGTCCTGCGGCTCTTTGAAAAAATCGAGGAATATTTGTTCGGACTCTTTTCGCATCGGGTAATTATTGCCGCCGTCATTAGTGCCGAAGTCGTGATCGTCCCATGTCGCGAGCACTTGGCTAGTCGCTTGTAATTCTTGATAGCCTGACACCCGCGCCAAACTTGGCGTATTTTGCCTGCAGAACTTTCATGTCCTGAGTATCGCCATAAATATTGTCACCTAAAAAGATAAAGACATCGGGTTGCTCGCCAAGAATGGCTGGATACATGCCAACCGGGTCTTTTCTTGGATTATTGCACGCACCAAAGGCGATACGAGCAATGGACCCATCGCTATGATTTTCACTGCGAATAAGATCCGCACTGCTCGGCGATACGCAAGCCGTCAACGCAAGACCACACAAGCCGAGGACAGTCATTCTTAATATATAATTCATCATTATTTATGACCAGTCTTTAAGCGTTTAAGCGAGTTTTATCGAGCGGAATCTTGAGTGACGGCTGGAGCGGCCCCCTTCGCCCAGCGGGCACTGACCGCCTGCAGCCAGTGCCGGGCGATGAGCTGGTGGCCCTGCGGCAAGGGATGAATCCCGTCCCACAACCAGTAGTCAGGAGAGACCGTTTGTGCCGCGGCATCGAACAGATCCTGCGTCTGGATATGTACGGCGCTGAATTCGTTCGCCAGCTTGGCCACAATGGCACCCAATTGGTCGGTTGCAGAGCGACGCGCATTCCAGATCTGAGCGTTTGTAAACCGACCCGATTTCAGCACGAAGGGATCCAATAGGACAATTTTCAGGTTGGGGTTTGCTTGGCGACTGGCNGNNAGAATCGCGCGGTAATCGGCTTCAAATGCATCGGGCTGGACCTGTTTGCCGACATCATTGGTACCGATCAGAATGGTCAACACATCCGGCCGCAGTGCAATCGCATCTGCTTGCCAACGTGCCTTCAACTGCGCGACCGTGTTACCACTGATGCCACGGTTGTAAAAGTCCAACTGCGCCTCGGGCATTTCCATGCCAAGGCGACCGGCCAGCATAAACACGAAGCTGTGGCCGAGATAGTGATTGCGGTCTTTTTCATTACGTCCCCGGTTCATATCGGTGATCGAGTCGCCGATGAACAACAAACGGGCTCCCATCTTGAAGGCAGGGATCTGTTTGTTGTGGGCGCTGATATCAAATTTGGCCGACTCATTTTCAGGGGCGGGTCCGGTCAGCGTTTCGATCCGAGCGGCGCGCCACACTTCTTCGCTCATGGCGGTCAAAGCGGTGAATATTGAAATAGCCCAAATCAATAACTGTTTTTTCATACTCACTTGTTAGTTAAAATCCTTGGCAGTCAGAGTCTTGGTTTTACCTGGCTTGAGCTTCAGCACTTGGGTCTTGTTGTTGTAAACCACCCGCACCTCGCCAGTGCTTTGTTTGCCGGCATGCACGACGGCTTCGTCCAGCGCACCGTCCTTCCAACTGATATCCACGGTGTAGTTGCCGCGGGCGCGCAGGCCGGTGATCTGCCCGGCCGGCCATTGGGTCGGCAAGGCAGGCAACAGCTTTATTTCATCATTGTGGCTGTGTAGCAGCATCTCCGCCACGGCGGCGGTAGAGCCGAAGTTGCCGTCGATCTGGAACGGCGGATGCGCATCCCACAGGTTATCGAGCGTGGATTTCACGAGAATGGCATGCAGGTTATCGTAAGCGCGTTGACCGTCGGAAAAGCGGGCAAACATACCGATCGTCCAGGCACGGCTCCAACCGGTACCGGCACCCCCTGCGGCCAAGCGGCCTTCAATCGACTTGATCACCGCAGAGCGCATTGCTGGGTCATCGTCCAAATCGATCTGGTTGCCGGGATAGGCTCCGATCACATGCGAGATATGACGATGCCCCGGCCGCGCTTCATTGAACGGCTCCCGCCACTCCATCAGACGCCCATCTTCGGCGATTTGCGGACGATATACTTTGGGCAACAAACCACGGATTTTTTTGACAAACGGATCGTTCTGTTTACCCAGTGCCTCGGCGGCTTCGAGATAATCGCTGAAGACCTGCAGGATCATGAATTGATCAAAGCTATTGCCTGCCGAAATCGCAGCATCCTGCGACTTCCCTGCTGCATTCTGATAGGCAAACATATTTTCTGGCGAGGCAGCTGGCCGCGCCATCAGCGTGCCGTCTGGCCCGGGGATCAGCCAGGAGTCCGCGAATTCGACGGATGCGGTGAGGATATCCCAGTTGTCCGCAAGGATCTTGGGATCGCGGTTAAAACGATAGTGTTCGAGAATGTGGAACGTCAGCCATTGACCGCCAAAGAAGGAACCAGCCCACAAGGGGCTTTTTCCCATTAGGCGCGCATTGCCCCAAACATCGGTGGAATGCCCCATGCACCAGCCCTTCATACCAAGACGGCGTGCCATCTCTTTGCCAGGAGCTTGGTAGGAGCGGATCAAGTCGAAAAACGGCCCGTGCATTTCGGCAAGTCCCGTGGTTTCGGCCGGCCAGTAGTTCATCTGAATATTAATATTTAAGTGATAGTCCGAGCCCCACGGCGCTTTCGGATAGGGATTCCAAAGCCCCTGTAAATTGGCGGGCAGACAGCCCGGACGCGAGGAGGCGATCAGCAAATAACGACCGTACTGAAAATAGGTCTCGATCAAATCGGGGTCATCGTGCGCCCCACTCTTAATCCGATCCAGACGCAAACGGGTCGGCAATGCGCGAACCGCATCCGCAGTCGCACCAAAGTCTGAAGCGACGCGATTGAAATAGTTCTGATGGTCTGCAATCGCGGCCTGCTTGACTTGGTTCAAAGACTTGCCATTCAGCGCCTCCAGATCAGCCAGCGCCTTTTGTTGCCAACCATCCGCAAGCTTTGTTGCAGGCTCAATCCGGTTAAAATCGGTAGCAGCAGAGAAATAGAGCGTAACCGATTCAGTCTGCTTGAGTTCAAGCGCATCGCCTGCAGCTGAAACAGCTCCGGTGGCCTGCGCCACGCGCACACGTCCAGTAAAGCGAGTGCCCTCGGCACCAGTTGCC
>JGI20159J14440_10000440_pt1 | contig 31464 bp, 30 predicted proteins | sample COG_09_FD_14440 | JGI IMG/M metagenome (IMG submission 14440) | reverse complement strand
CACCACGTTGATAGGCTGGATGTGGAAGCGCAGTAATGCGTGTAGCTGACCAGTACTAATAGCTCAATTGGCTTGATTTATGCACTGAAAAAAATTTTTTATATATACATTTAGATATCATATTATTTTTCCTTTTTAACTTTTACAATTTGTTTTTTTTATCCATTATTATACTTATACAAGTTGCATGTTGTCAGAACTCAAAAATACATTTTTAGAATTTTTCAGTAAAAAACATATTCTTTCATCACCTTTATCAAATAGATTGGGTACACCAGTTTTAAGAAATATTCTTACAAATATCCTTGTTAACTTAAGACGTTATAAGAATTGTAAGCTAAAAAATGATTTGGAATTAGAGTTAGTTAAAAATGAAATAATATCAATTCCAAATTTTTTACCAAATAATGATTTTGAAGATTTAAAAAAAGAATTTAAATTTTTAATTTCCCAAAAAAAAGATGAAGATAGATTTAAAGGGGTAAAAAGTATTTCAATTCAAAATCATGAATTTGATCAATACCCAGCTATGAAAAAATTAAGAAATAATGATAAATTAAAAAGCCTAATATGTGCAGGCGAAGGCCTTAGGAAGCTTGAAATACAAAATTTTCTTATTGAAAATACAAAATTTGGCACAAAAGAGCATCAAAAACAAGATCGCAATAGTTTTTTATCACGCTGATGTTCATTTTCATTCTCATAAAGTTTTGTATTATATGAATGATGTTACAGAAGAACATGGGCCTTTTACTTATTTAAAAAAAACTCATAAAAATAATTTTGCTAGATTGTTGTATGAATTTAGGAGAGCTAGACTCTCTAATGCTACTGACAGAACTTGGCGTATTGAAGAAAATTTAGAAAACAATTTTTTAAAAGAGTATTTTAAAAAATTACTAAAAAATAAGTACAAAGCGGTTGGATTAGCTAATACCTTGGTAATTGGTAATGTTCATGGTTTTCACAAAGTAGGTGATGCGTCAGAAGGAAAAGAAAGAGAGTTGATACGTATAACATTTAGACATAACCCATTAGGTTTTTTTAGTAAAACTAGATAATAAAATATTTTTATTTTTAAATTAAGTTTAATAAAAATTGTTTTTCTTTTTTTTTAATGTATAATTACTATTTTTAAATGTTCAACTGTTTCTAATTTATTTGATTTGGTAAAATCATTTTTTAAAATTATACATAAAATAAATATTTAAAAAAAATAAATTATCATGAAAACATCAAAAATTTTATGAAATTAAACAAAGTAAAAGCAATCGATGAACTGAAAAAAAATGGGATTACTATTGTTAAGAATGCTATTTCAGTTAATGAGTGCAAAATAATAAAAGAATATTCTCTGAAATTACAAAAAAAGAGGCACAAACAAGGGGAGGGAATATTTTTTAATGACGGCAGTACAAGAATATACAATTATATTATTGAAAATCCAAATTTCACAAAATATTTAATAAATAATAAATTAGACAATATTTTGCAAACTCTATTAGGTGACCCTTACGTGTTAAGACTTTGTATAGCCATGAATTTACAAGATATAAATAATCAAAGAATAAAAGATGGAACAGGCTGGCATACAGATTGGGCTTATAATTACGATAATATAAAATATGGATATGGAGGTTCATATCATGTGATAATTGCATTGGATAACTTTAAAAAAGATAATGGAGCGACCCATTATATTAAAGGTTCACATAAATGGTCTGAAAAACCAAAAAGAGAAAATAATTATAAATCAAATATGATTTTAATGAAAAAAGGATCAATGGCTATATTTGATAGTTCTATATGGCATAAATCAGGTAAAGCTTCAAAATTCTCAAGATGGGGGCTGTGGAATGTCTACTCTACATGGTGGGTAAAGCCATACTTTAGATATAATGAAATTTTTAATAAAACGATAAGAAAAAAATTTAATAAAAAGATTTTAAAATTATTACATTTAAACTCTACGCCACCTTTAAATAGCAAAAAAAGAATACTTACAGTTACAAAATAGTTAGACTTTATTTTTAAAAGACAAAAATTATTTTATAATAAATGTAAAGTTATTTTAAATACTAGCTTTTATAATTAGATGATGAATTAACCTATAATCAATTTGATGTATAAATCTAATTTTACACCAGAGGTTAAATTTTTATATTATTTGAAACATATGATTTTGTAGATTAAAGTTACTACAAAAAAAGAAAATTAAAATTTTAAATTAAAAAGATAATACAAAAAATGATTGGTAATAAAATCCATCAATTTGCTCGAGAGATCTGGTCTTTAAACAGAAGTATAACTGGTGAAGGAGTGAGAAAAACATTAAGAGCAATATCTGATCATGTTCAAAAATTTGAAATTAAATCTGTACCCTCAGGCACGAAAGTTTTTGATTGGAATGTTCCTAAAGAATGGAATGTTAAAGAAGCCTATATAATTACTCCTACTGGTGAGAAGATATGTGATTTTTATAAAAATAATCTTCATTTAGTAGGATACAGTATTCCATTCAATGATACTGTAAGTTTTGATGAATTAAAAAAACATCTTTACACACTTCCAGATCAGCCAAATGCGATCCCATATTTAACTAGTTATTATGAAGAAAGATGGGGATTTTGTCTTACACAGAAGCAATTAGATAATTTAAAAAATGGAAATTATAAAGTTGTAATTGACTCAACTTTAAAAGATGGAGAACTTAATTATGGAGAGTTATTGATTAAAGGGAAAAGTGAAAAAGAAATATTTTTAAGTACTTACATCTGTCATCCTTCAATGGCAAATAATGAGCTGTCTGGTCCAACTGTTGTTACTTTTATTGCAAAATGGCTTCAAGAAATACGTGAGACTAATTATAGTTATAGGTTAATTTTTATTCCTGAAACAATTGGATCGGTTACGTATCTTAGTTATAATTACAAATATATGAAAAGTAAAATTTTTGCTGGTTTTAATGTATCTTGTGTTGGGGATGATAGAGCTTACTCTTATTTGCCTTCTCGAAATGGAAATACAATTAGTGATTTGATAGCAAAGCACGTACTTAAATGGATCGATCCAAATTATGTTAATTATACTTGGCTGGATAGAGGTAGTGATGAGAGACAGTATTGTTCCCCAGGAATTGATTTACCAATAGCATCAATACTTAGAACAAAGTATGGGCAATATCCAGAGTATCACACATCACTAGATGATTTAGATAATGTTGTTACACCTCAAGGTCTTAATGGAGGTTATTGGGCAATTAGAAAAGCTATAGATGCAATTGAAAGAAATAAAAAATATATGGTTTCTGTTTTTTGTGAACCACAAATGAGCAAAAGAAAACTCCGTCCAACACTGTTATTAAAAAAGTTAAACAAAGAAATTAAGTTAACTATGGATTTTATTAGTTTCTGTGATGGTAAAAATTCATTACTTGATATTGCTGAAAATCTAAATTTGCCTATTTGGGATTTATATGACGTGGTAAACATGCTTGAAAAAAATGATCTAATAAAGGCTATAGATTGTTAAATTATAGACAAATATAAAATTAAAATTTATCTAATTGTAAATTCAATATTTGCTGATACATAATATGAAATATTTTTAATATGATGAGTATTTAAATAATTTAATTAAAAATTTTAGCTAAAAATTATGGTTTATAAAATTTATTATGGAGTTGGACCTACATTTCAAAGTCATATAGCTAGACATGGTTTTCCACGTGATGGAGATTTTCTGTTTGACACTTTTGATCATGGTAAAAAAATAAAAATTAATAACCGTGTTTTTACGGTTCTAAATCCCTCAGAAAATATTGATTTGCTTACTAAAGGAGAAATAATAATTTGCTCCATAGATTATGAGCAAATTCAAAGAAATTTGAAAAAATTAAAACCTGATGAACCATTAAACATAAAAATTTCTGATACAGTTTTAACCAATGATACATCAAGTTCATTCCGTTTAATTATGTCTAGTCCAGATGCAGAGAACGGGGGTGTATTTAGATTAGTTTGGAGTCACAAAAAAAAGAGTCTTGAACGTCTCTGTTTTGGAGATATGAGAGGTATAGCTTTCAAAGGAGTTGATTTATTTGCAGTTAAAGAGAATGTTGGTATCGGTTTTATAGGACCTAATGGTTTTGAATTAATTAAAAGAATAGAAAATAAAAATATTCACAGCATGATATATGTTAAAGATATTGACCAGTTTATATTGGCTGAAACATATTCTGACTCAATTGTCTTTCTCAATGGTAATGATTTTAAAGAAAAAAAAAGGTTAAAATGGAGTAATGTTGGGCAAGACCAACACCATATTAATTCTCTTTGTGTTCATGACGGATATCTTTATTTTTCTGCATTTAGTTCTAAAGGTGTTTGGCCCCTAGGAATCTGGAATGATGGATGTATAGGACGTATCCCGCTAGACTCTAATTCGATGAGTGATGTAGAGTTAATTTCAGTTGGACTTCGTCAACCACATTCAGTTTTGATAGATCCCTCACAGACTGCAATTTGTGAGTCTCAAGAAAGAACATTTGTTGTTGGTTCAAGAATTAAGGCTAAATTATATGGATATACAAGAGGACTTTGCAAGGTAGCCTCAGGGTACTTCGTGGGTTGTAGTGAGATTCGTAGACAAAATAATTTTGTTAAGGATGACATTCCTTTTGCAAAAGGCGCATCAATAAATTTTATTTCTAATGATTTTTCAGCTGTAGAGAGTTTTAATTTACCCTGTCTATCAGTATACGAAATAATAACAGAGATTTAAATTATAACTTAAATTAATCAAAACTAATTTTAACAATGAGATGCCTGTTACAGTTTGAACGTGTAATCATAAAGTAAATAACTACTAAATGACAGTAAGATAATTTTATTAAAATTTATATATTTTATAAAAATAGATTTTACTCTTCTTTACACAATATATAATTAGAAGTATAAGTATCCTTAAAAATTGTGTCAAACACAAAACATACCTCACTTGAGTTTATAAAGCTTAATGCAATATTTTAAAAAATTACTCTTTTTTCTTTCTCCTAAAGAGCGAAAAGGTGCTCTACTTGTATTAGGAATGACCTTAATAATGGCATTATTCGAGATGATTGGTGTAGCATCTATTTTACCTTTTGTTGCAATACTTACAAATCCTAGCCTTATTGAGACAAATTCAATTTTAAACCACATGTTTCATATTTCACAAATTTTTGGGGTTGAAAATAGCAAGTATTTTCTTTTTACACTAGGTATATTTGTATTTGCACTGTTGCTTATATCACTCACTTTCAAAGCTTTGACAATGTATGTACAACTACGTTTTATACAACTTCTTGAATTTACTTTAGGCAAACGTTTAGTAGAAGGATATTTACACCAACCTTATAGTTGGTTTTTAAACAGACATAGTGCTGAACTTGGAAAAACTATTTTATCAGAGGTAAGTCAAATAGTTACTTCAGGTATAAGTCCTTGGATAGAATTAATTTCTAAGGGAATGGTTGCAATTTTGATCATTGTTTTATTGCTTTTAGTTGACGTAAAGCTTGCTCTAATTGTTAGTATTTCAATTGGTTTAACTTATGGGGTAATTTTTTATTTTATACGTGATTATTTAACAAAAATTGGAAAAAAACGTTTATCAAGTCAAGAATTACGTTTTATGGTTATTGCTGAAGCTTTTAGGTCTATTAAATTAATTAAGCTTGGTGGTTTGGAAAAAAATTTTTTAAAACGTTTTTCTGATCCGGCATTAACAGTTGCGATAACTCAGACCTCCTCAAAAATTGCAAGTCAATTACCACGTTTTTTTTTAGAAGCCATAGCATTTGGAGGTATTCTTCTGATTGTGCTTTATATGATGATTTTAACAGATAATTTTAGTAATGCTTTACCAATCATAACTCTATATGTTTTTGCTGGATATCGTTTGATACCAGCATTACAAATAATTTATAGTTCTTTTGCCAAACTAGCTTTTGCAGGTCCTACAATAGATAAACTATATCAGGATATTAAAAATCTTAAATCACCTAGCTCAAATCAAGAGAAAAGTTTTTTATCTTTTAAAAAATCAATTATTTTAAAAAATATTCACTATAATTATCCAAATTCATCAAGAACAGCTTTAAAAGATGTTAGTTTAAGCATTCCATCAAAATCTACTGTTGGTCTGATAGGTGTTACTGGTAGCGGTAAAACAACAGCCGTCGATATAATACTAGGATTGCTTGAGCCTCAAAAAGGCTTATTAGAGGTTGATGGCAAAGTTATAACTAGACAAAATTTAAGATGCTGGCAGCAATGTATTGGTTATGTGCCACAAAATATTACTCTAATTGATGATACTGTTGCTGCAAACATTGCATTTGGAATAGATCAACAAGAAATAAACCAAGATGCTGTTGAAAAAGCCTCTAAAATTGCAAATTTGCATGAATTTATAACAAATGAATTAAATAATAAATATCAAACTAAGGTGGGTGAAAATGGAGTGAGATTATCAGGTGGGCAGCGTCAAAGAATAGGGATTGCGAGGGCCCTATATCATAACCCGCAAGTGTTAATTTTAGATGAAGCAACAAGTGCGCTGGACAATCAAACTGAAAAAGTAGTTATGGAAGCTGTAAACAACATTAATAGAAATATCACTATTATAATAATTGCCCATCGTTTAAATACTGTTAAGGATTGTAATATTGTTTTTAAGCTTGAAAAAGGTCAGCTCATAGGTCAAGGAACTTTTGACGAATTAGTCAATAATTAAAAAAGTTAAAAAAATTATAAGATTTAAAATTAATTTAATGAAATTAGATAAAAAATTATTTAAAATAATTCATAATTATTTTCCTTATACAAGCTTTCATGATGATAATTGGAATGAAATTCTTAAAAATTCTATTAATTACCCGTCAGTCTTTCACCTTTTAAATACAGTCAGATATTATGTTTCTTATTTTGGAGAGAGTAATTCAATAAATTTATCAATAATATTATATGATAATGGTCAGCAGCCTGTTGGTATAATGCCTCTCATGGTTCACAAAAATAATTCTAATGAATGAGTCTTAAGTAGTAATGGTATTGAAATTGTTGAGCCTATATTTAAGAAATCGACAACAAATAAAGTTAGAAAAAAAATTGAAACAAAACTATTGAATTTAATTTTTGATTTATCAAAGGAATTAAAAATCAATAAATGCTAATTTACAAATATGGAATTTTTTAAATTATCGAAATGGTATTTGCATCTTCTTAGTATTGCGAATGAAACATTCACAACATACCATTACTTAATAGATTTATCATTAACTATTGAAAACATTAGATCAGGTTTTAGAAAAAGTTTTAAACCACTTATAAACAAAGGGCTTAAAGAGTGGAACGTACAAGTGCATGATAATATTTCTACAGAGTTGTTTGAAAAATTTAGATTACTACATAAATCTATTGCAGGAAAATCTACTAGACCAATTGAAAGCTGGAAAATTCAAAAAAAACAAATTGAATCAAATGAAGCATTTCTTGTATCGGTAAAAGATAATAAAGATCTCTTGATAGGGGCAGGCCCTTTTACTTATGGTGAACATCTAGGATCTTATTCTGTTGGAGTGTATAACCGCGAATATAAAACACAAGGGCACGCCGTTCAAATGAGAGCAATAGATATGCTTAAAAACAAGGGGTTAAAATGGTATGAGATGGGGCCAAAACATTTAAATATTGATAAAACACTACCTTCAGAAAAAGAAAAATTAATTTCATTTTTTTAGAAGGTTTTGCTACCAATGTATTGCCTCGTCAACATTTGATTATTAAAATACCTGCTGAGTAATAGTTTTTATAATAAAAAAAACCAACCTGTGTATACAAATAATTAACAAACTCCTTAAAATAGTATTTTTTATTTTAAAATAAAAAAATATAATATCTTTTAGAAAATTCACTAAAATTAATGACAATTTTCATATAACTGTTAATGTTTAAAAAAAAGTGAAAAAATTGATTAAAAATTCATCTATATTAATAACTGGTGGTACAGGATCTTTTGGCAGAAGTTTCGTTCCACTTACGCTTAAAAAATATAATCCAAAACGTTTGATAATATTTTCTCGAGATGAAATGAAGCAATGGGAAATGGCAAAATTATTCAATGATGATCCAAGAGTACGTTTTTTTATTGGGGATGTGCGTGATAAAGAAAGACTTCACCGTGCACTAAGAGGTGTTGATTTTGTAGTGCATGCTGCAGCAACAAAAATTGTTCCAACTGCAGAGTACAATCCATTTGAATGTATAAAAACCAACATTAATGGTGCCATGAATTTAATCGATGCTTGCATTGATCAAAATGTAAAAAAAGTAGTAGCCTTATCAACGGATAAAGCTAGTAGCCCAATAAATCTTTATGGAGCAACAAAGTTAGCTTCTGATAAATTATTTGTTGCGAGTAATTCTTCATATTCTTCAAAAAATCAAACTTCCTTTTCTGTGGTTAGATACGGCAACGTAATGGGTTCACGTGGATCTGTAATTCCATTTTTCATGTCTACTAAAGATAGTGGCATCATAACAATAACTGAAAAAGAGATGACTCGTTTTATGATTTCTTTGGATCAGGGTGTTCAATTAGTGTGGCACGCATTTGATGATATGGTAGGTGGTGAAATTTATATTAAAAAAATTCCATCTATGAAAATTATAGATATCGCAAAAGTAATAGCACCAAAAGCAAAATATAAGATTATTGGTATAAGACCAGGTGAAAAAATACATGAACAAATGATAGGAATTGATGACTCACATTTTACTTATGAGTATTCTCAATATTATAAAATTTTGCCTCAAATTAATAATTGGTCAAAAGACCAAAAACGTTTTAGAGGTGGACTTAAAGTTCCTAAAAATTTTATATACGCAAGCAATACTAATAAAGACTGGATGACTAAAGCTAATTTAAAAAGTTGGTTAAAAGCTAACCAAAATTTTATAGATAAAATATAACTGCAATAGTTATTAAGTTATCAAATTTTAAAAAATGATACTAAAAAATAAAAAAATATTTATATCTGGAGCTGCAGGTGTAATTGGAAGACAGTTAGTTAAGTTATTAGAGAAGCAAAAATGTATTATTTTTGCAGCTGATATTAAAAATAAACCAGCAGAATTTTCAAATAAAATTTTTTATCGTCAAGGTGATTTAAACCATATTAAAGAACATGAAATTGTTTCTTACAATTGTGATGTATTCATACATTTAGCTGCGACTTTCGAAAGAACTAGTGAAAACTTTTCTTTTTATAGAGAAAATTTTAAACACAACATTTGTTTGAGCAATAAATTATTAGACTTTGTTAGTAAAACAAAAAATATTAAAAAGATTTTATTTGCATCCAGTTATCTTATTTATGATAAAAATTTTTATTTGAAAAAAAATTTAGAGGATCCGTTCGTATTAAATGAAAATTCATTAAAAGAACCAAGAAATCTTGTTGGTACTACAAAATATTACCATGAAAAAGAAATTGAATTTTACAAAAAATTTAAAAAAAAAATACAATTTCATAATATTAGAATTTTTAGAGGTTATGGCCCTGGCTCCAGAGACATCATTTCAAGATGGATCAGATTAGCTTTGAAAAATAAAACTTTAAAATCATATAATTTAGAGTCATCATTTGATTTTATTTTTTCGATTGATACCGCAAGAGGGATTTTACAAATTTTAAAAAAAGATCCCAAAGAATTGATAATTAATTTAGGATCTGGTAAATCAGTTAAAATTAATGATGTGATTTTAAATTTAAAATCTTATTTTCCAAATCTGAAATTAAGAAATTTGAAATCAGATTATTTAATAGAAAAATCAAGGTCTGGGAATAAAGTTATGAACCAGATTAATTGGTCACCAAAATTTGATTTGAAAAATGCAATTAAAAAAATTATTGAATATGAGAGGAAAAAATTAAAAGAAAATACAAATAAAATTAAAAATAAAATATTAATAACCTGCTTTGGAGAAAAAAAAATTACTTGGTTGCCCCATATTATTAACGCTAAAAATAGAATTAATGAAAATCTAGAATTATTAATAGGAAATTCAAGACAAAGTAAATTTCTAAATTCTATTTATGGGAAAATTTTAATAATGCCACAGATTAAAGATTACTCATTCACCAAAATTTTAAAAATTTTAAAATTAAATAAAATTTCTACTGTTTTACCAACTAATAATGATGAACTTTTATTCTGGTCAAAAAATAAAAAAAAATTTTTAAAAAATAAGATAAATATAATTATATCTCCGCATAATTCGATTGAGATGTGTAATGATAAATTTAAATTTTATGAATTTTGTAAAAAAAATAAAATACCAACAATAAAATCTATTAATAATTTAAATAAAATTCAAACCCTTGGCACAACTAAATATGTAATTAAAGATAGATTTGGGTCTGGAGGCAAACAAGTATTAAAAAATATAAACGATAAAAAACTGCAAGAAAATTTGAGTGATATTAAAGATTTTTTAATACAAGAATATATACCTTCAAAAAATGAATATAGTATAGATGCTTGGTACTCAGGTGATCTAAAATTATGCCAATATTTTGTTAGAAAAAGGGAATACGTTGTCGATGGTGAGTCAAAAATAACCACTGTTGTTAAAAACTTTAAGTATAAAAAAGTATTAGAAAAATATTTAAAAAAATTTAAGTTGTATGGACCTATAAATTTTCAGTTCTTTGAATACAATGAAAGAATTATCTTCATCGAATGTAATCCTAGAATTGGAGGTGCTTCAACCTTTTCAGTTATTTCAGGTTTAGATTTAATTTATTATGCTTTTTTAAATTCTTATTACAATAACCCAAATTATGATAAAATTTTAAATAAAAAAATTTTATCAAAAAAAAAACAAATAAGAGTAACATCAGACATTTATGAAGATTATAGTTTTTGATTTAGATGATACTTTAATTCAAGAAGAAGAATATGCTAAAAGTGGATTTAAATTTATTGCAAATAAAATTAACAAAGAATTTTCTATAAAATTAATTAATGCAGAATTAAATAAAATTAATAAAAAAAATGGACGGGGTAAAATTTTTAATATTTTCTTTGAAACTTTTACAAAAAAAAAAAATATCGAAAAATATATAAAGTTATATAGACAACATTATCCTAATATAAAATTAAAGCCTGAAGCTAAAAAACTTTTAACTTTATTAAAGAAAAAAAATTATTCTACTTATCTTTTAACAGATGGACATAGAATTGCTCAAAGACAAAAAATTCAAAAACTAAAGCTTGGCAGATTTTTTAAAAAGATATTTGTCACTCATGAATTTGGTGTTAATAAGATGAAACCAAATCTACATTGTTTTAAGATAATTAAAAAAAAAGAAAAAGTTAAATGGTCTGAAATTATTTATGTAGGTGATAATCCTAATAAAGATTTTATTAATTTGAACTCTGTAGGTGCAGTTACAATAAGAGTTTTAACAGGTCCGTTTAAAAAAATGATAACAAATAAAAAATTTGATGCAAAATACAAAGTAAATAATCTAAGTAAAATTGATTTAAATTTATTTGATTAAGTAAAATTTTAAATAAAAATTATGATTATACAATATAAAAAATTAAATTTAGAAAATGCTGAAAAAATTAGAAAATGGAGAAATAATCAAATAAATATTTTAAGACAAAACAAAATTATTACTAAAAGTGAGCAAATAAATTATTTTAAAAATTTTATATTAAAAAAAAATCCAAAATCGAAACTTTTTGGGATTAATTGTGATCAAGAGTTCATAGGATATGGTGGGTTAGTAAATATTTCAAAAGTTTTTAAGACTGCAGAGATTTCATTTATCTTAAATAATGTAATTAAACATAATTCAATATACTACGAAAAAATTTTGTCTGATTTTCTAAGCTTCATAAAAATTTACGCATTTAAAAAAAAAAAATTGAGGAAATTATATACTGAAACATACTCTTTTAGGAAAAAACATATTAAAGTATTGGAAAATAATAAATTAAAACTTGAGGGAGTATTGAAGAAGCATATTATAAAAAATAATAAAGTTTATGACTCTCTCTTTCATGGAATATTGAGATTTTAAAGTATATTAATTTTATTATAAAATGAATATCTTATAAATAAGAAGTAAAAATTATGACAATTAGATTTAATGATATGAAACGTCCGTTTATTATTGCTGAACTATCAGCTAATCATAATGGAAAAATAAAAAATATTTATAAATTAATTGATAAGGCAAAAAAATGTGGCGCAAATGCTATCAAAATACAATCATATACTCCTGACTCAATAACATTAAATTGTAAAAACAAATTTTTTTATATAAATGATGGGCCTTGGAAAGGGAGATATCTTTATGATTTATATAAAAAAGGTACAACACCATTTTCGTGGCATAAAAAAATTTTTGATTATGCTAAAAAGAAAAAAATAATTAGTTTCAGTACTCCTTTTGATATTGAAGCAGTTCAATTATTAGAAAAATTGAATGTGCCATTATATAAAGTAGCTTCTTTTGAAATTAATCACATACCACTTCTAGAAGAAATTGGAAAAACAAAAAAACCAGTTATAATTTCTACTGGTATGGCAGATATTAAAGATGTTAGTTTAGCAGTAAAAACTCTAAAACAAAATGGATCTAAAGATATTGCAATTTTGCATTGTATTAGTGCCTATCCTAGCAGGCCACAAAATTACAATCTTAAATTTATCAACAAGTTAAAAAAATTTAATTTACCTATCGGTCTTTCTGATCATACTATTGGAAATATTGTTGCCATTACATCAATAAGTATGGGGGTAAAAATATTTGAAAAACACATAAAGTTAGATAATCAAAAGGGATTAGATTCTGAATTTTCAACTAATTTAACAGATTTTAAAAGTTACATAGATGACATAAATATTTCATTTGAAAGTATGGGTGATGAAAATTTTAATAGAAAAATTTTAGAAGGTCATAGTAAAAAACATCGTAGGTCAATTTTTATATCTCATGATGTTTTTAAAAATGACATAATCACAAAAGATAATATTTCAATTGTAAGACCTTCAAATGGAATACATCCAAAATTTTTTAAAAAACTATTGGGTAAAAAATTTAAAATAAATAAAAAAAAAGGTAACCCATTAAAATTTAGTTATGTTTCTTAATTAGCTCAACAATATATTTTTAAAGTTATCTTGTTTTGTATATTTATAAAATTTATCAAAAAATTGATTTAAATAATGAAAAATAAAAATAAGATTGGAATTTTTCTTGCTGCCAGATCTGGATCTAGAAGATTACCGAATAAACATTTTTTAAGAATAAATTCTAATTATAATATTATTGATTTATGCATATTAAGATTAAAGAAATCAAAATTGGTTAAAAAAATTTTTTTATGTACAACTAAAAAAAAAATAGACGATAAATTTAATAATATATGTATAAAACATAATATTAAGCTATATAGAGGAAGTACGAACAACGTTTCAGAGAGAATAATAAAATGTGCTAAGGAAAATTTTATTGAAATAATTGTTAGAATTACAGCCGATTGTCCAATAATTGACCCAATGTTGATAGATGAGTGCATCAGGTTACATTATAAAAAGAAAAGTGATTATACCTCAAATACTTTACAGCTTTCGTTTCCTGATGGATTAGATGTTGAGATAATTAATTTAAGCACCTTAATAAAATCCCAAAGAATCTCTAAAACTAAGTTAAATAAAGAACACGTAACTCATCATATAAGGAGATCTAAATTATATAAAAAATATAATTACAAAAATTCAGTAAATTTTTCAAATAGACGATGGACTTTGGATTATTTAAAAGACTATTTTTTTCTAAAAAAAGTTGTAACTTTTTTTTTACCAAACATATATTTCTCTTGGAAAGATTTAATTAAAGCTGAGAAATTAAATAAATCTTTAATAAATATAAAAAATAGAAAAAGTGAATAAAGTTAGTTTTAGAAAAAAAATTGTAATTGGGACTGCAAACTTTACACAGAAGTACGGAGCAGATCTAACACAAATAAATCATAATGAGACTATAAAAATCTTTAATTTAGGAAAAAAAAATAACATTTATGAAATTGATACTGCTGAATCTTATTTAAAAAAAAATGAAACTTTTCAAAATATTAATAAAAAATTTCAATTTTCAACAAAAATATTGCCAGATAAAAAATGGTTATCATTAGAATTTTGTCAGTATAATTTAGAAAATCATTTTAAGAATCTTAATACTTATAAGATTCAAACATTATTTTTTCATGATACAAAAATTTTATATTCTAAATATGGACTAAAAATTTTTAAAAATTTAGAAGTTTTAAAAAAAAATAAATATTTTAAAAAAATTGGGCTATCAATTTATGATACAGAATGTTTAAATTATTTAGTTTCTAAATATAATTTTGATGTAATTCAGAGTCCTTATAACATTTTGGATAAAAGGATAATAACCTCTGGCTGGTTGAATAAGTTAAAAGATAAAAAGATTGAAACTCAGATAAGATCTATATTTTTGCAAGGGTTGCTGGTCAATCAATCAGTTTATAAAAAAAAATATTTTAAGAAATATCATAATTTTTTTTTAAATTGGTTTATGTGGTTAAAAAAAAATAATATTTCTCCAATTGATTATTGTATGAGTGATTTGTCTCATCATAATTTTGATAAGATAGTAATTGGTATTAATAATGTTAAAAGTTTTAAAGAAATTATAAATTTTAAGGTGATAAAAAAAAATAAGATGATAGATTTGAAGTTAAATGATATAAACGTAATAGATCCAAGAAAGTGGAAATAAAATGATAAGTAAAAAAGGTGTAAATTTATATAAATATGCAAAAACCTTAATTCCTGGTGGTACAACATTATTTTCAAAAAGGTCTGAACTGCACTTGCCTGGAAAATGGCCCGCTTATTTTGTCAAAGCAAAGGAAATAAATGTTTGGGATCAAAAGGGGGACAAATATTTAGATATGTTTTGTGCAGTAGGGACAAGTATACTGGGATATAGCAATGACAATGTAAATAAATCAATCCATAAAAATATTCAAAAAGGAAATTTGACAACACTTAATTGCCCAGAGGAAGTTTATTTAGCAAAAACAATAATAAACCATCACCCGTGGGCATCTATGGCAAAATTTACAAGAGGTGGTGGTGAAGCAAATGCTATAGCAATAAGAATTGCGAGATCTAATACATCTAAAAAAAATGTAGCATTTTGCGGTTATCATGGTTGGCATGATTGGTATTTGTCAGCCAACATAAATTCAAAAAAAAATTTAGATGAACATTTAATGTCAGGATTAAATTATGAGGGAATTCCTGAAAATTTAAAAAATACTTCATTTCCTTTTCCATATAATAATTATGAATATTTTTTAAAATTAATTAATAAAAAAAATATTGGAATTGTAAAAATGGAGGTAATGAGAAATGAATTGCCAAAAGATAATTTTCTTCAAAAAATTAGAAATCTCTGTGATAAAAAAAAAATAATATTAATTTTTGACGAATGTACGTCTGGTTATAGAGAAAATATGGGAGGAATACATCTTAAATTTAAAGTAAATCCGGATATAGCAATTTTTGGAAAATCTTTAGGTAGTGGTTATGCAATTAATGCAATAATTGGAAAAAAACAAATAATGAAAAAAGCTGAAAATACTTTTATCAGCAGTACTTTCTGGGGCGAACGTATTGGTTATACAGCTGCATTATCTTCAATTTCAGAATTTAAAAGATTGAAAATTTTCAAAAAAATAAAAATCAATGGAGAAATGATCAAAAATACTTGGTATTATTTGTCAAAAAAACACAATGTACCAATTAAGATAATGGGCACAAATGGCATACCATCATTTGAATTTTTAAAAAACCACACAAAAAAGAAAACTTTTTTGACTCAAGAAATGTTGAAGAATAAAATTTTAGCCACAAATATGATTTATATTTCTATCTTTCATAATAAAAAAAATATACAGAAATATATAAAAATATTAGATAAAATTTTTTATAAAATTAAAAATAAAAATATAAATAGTATTCTTAAATCAAAGGTGTGCTTTAAACCGATTAATCGAATAAATTAACCTGTGAAAAATATACCTTATGGCAGACAGTTTATAGATAATAAAGACAAAAAATTAGTATCTAATTCGTTATCAAACAATCTAATCACTACTGGCCCTTTTGTAAAAAAATTTGAGAGTCAGTTAAAAAAAAATCTTGAATGTAAATATGGTTATGTATGTAGCAGTGGTACATCTGCGATTCATTTAGCAATGCTATCAATTGGTCTAAAAAAAAATGATGTTATTCTAATGCCAGCAGTAAATTTTATAGCATCTTATAATATGGCTAAACATATGCAGTTAAATGTATATTTAGTTGATGTTGATGAGTATACCGGACAAATTACTCCTAATAGTATCTTAGAGTGCATTAAAAAGAATAAACTTAAAAAAATCAAAGTTTTAATAGTTATGTTTCAAGGAGGTTATCCAGAAAATGTGAAAAAATTTTATGATATGAAAAAAAAATATAAGTTTGATATAATTGAGGACGCTTGTCATGCGTTAGGTGCAGAATATAAACATAAAAATAAGTTTATCAAAATTGGTTCATGCAGACATGCAGATATTTCTACTTTTTCAATGCACCCTCTAAAGACAATTACATCAGGAGAGGGGGGAATTATAACAACTAATAATAAGAAAATCGCAAAAAAAATTGAACAATATAGGAATCATGGGATGGTAAGAAATAAAAAGCAGTATTGGAAATATGATATTTTAAGTCATGGCTTTAATTATAGATTATCAGATATAAATAGTGCTTTAGGTTTATCACAGTTAAAAAAAGTTAATTTTTTCTTAAAAAAAAGAAAAAAAATTTACAATAAATATATAAAAGAACTCAAAAACTTTGATCAAAAATTAATATTTCCAAATTATTCAAATAATATTAAACCCTCATTTCATTTAGTCACAATTAGTATCTTATTTGATAAATTAAAAAAAAATAAAGACCATTTTATAAAATATTTGAATGAAAATAAGATAATGCCACAACAGCATTATATACCAATTTATAAATTTAGTATTTATAAAGAAGGTAGGTTTAACTTTACAGGAGCAAATAAATATTTTAAAAATGTTGTTAGTATTCCAATATTTGTTAATTTAAGTAACATAAGCCAAAATAAGATTATAAAAGTAATTAAAAATTATTTTAAAAAATAAAGTGAACAATAGTTTGTTACTCATAGTACTTTCCTTTTTTTATTCTTTATTAAGTTTTAATAGATCAAAACATGGTGAAAGTTTGTTGTTAATTCAACCAATGCCCTATACAACTTTATAAAATATTAATTGATGAATATTTATCTTCATGTTGAAATTTCTGCTCGTGAGCTAGATAGCAAATTACTGTTAGCAGTTTTGGCAGCTTCAAAAGGGCATCAAGTTTTGATTTCTAGTTTGGGGAATATAATTAATGGTATAAATTTAAAGATTCTAAAACCAGGTATTTTTCACACAAAATCTCTTACACCAGGTGAAGATAAAATTAAAAGACACCAAAAAATTATTGATAAAGGTTTTAAAATTACAAGTATTGATGAGGAAGCAGGAATAGGTCGTGATGGTTATGATAAAGCTGCAATAAGTAGATATTCAGATTTAACAATTAAACAATCTTCAGCTGTTTTTGGCTGGGGATGTGAAGATACAGAAACTCTAAAAAAAATTTATTTTAAACATTCAAACAAGATCCACAAAACTGGATCACCTAGAGTTGACCTTTGGAAACCATTTTTTTCTGATTATTGGGTGAATCCAAATGAAATGCCAACCAAACCTTATTTATTAATTTCCTCAAATTTTAATTGCATAACTCAAAAACCTTTTTATGAGGATGTTAAATCTCTGAAAAAAGCAGGATATTTTGAGCGTGACCCAGATTTATATAAAAATTTTTTTTATAATATATCTGAAGATTACAAAAAACTTTATGAATTTATTGATGCAATAAAATATCTTGCTAAGAAAAATAATGGTTATGAAATTGTTTTACGTCCACATCCAAGAGACGACCTAAAAGCTTGGAAATCTTTTCTTGAAGACATTCCCAATGTAAAAATTATCAAAAAAGACTCAATCACAGTTTGGATAAAAAATGCTTTTGCTATTATGCATAATGGGTGTACCTCAGCTATAGAAGCAACAATTACTGGTAAACCAGTCCTAACTTATAGCCCATTTGAGATGAAATATTCTCACAAGATTCCAAATACTACAGGATATAATTTAAGGTCTAAAGAAGAGCTTTTAATGAATGCTAATAATATATTTAATGAAAAAGATAAGGAAAAAGAAATAACAATCTCAGAACTTATATCTAAAAAGTTATATATTGATAACGATAATTTAGCCGCTGATAAAATTATTAAAGTATGGGAAGGTTTAGATGATGGCAAACTTTCACATTATAATAATTGGGCTTATGTACATTTTGTAATCAAAATTATACATTTAAAGAGAGCATTTCTCAAAATCTTTCATAAGTTATTTTTGAATAAGTTTAAAACTTCTAAAATAAATCATAAATTTCCAAAGTTAAATAATAAAGATATATGTGCTCGAGTAGATAGACTTCAAAAATTATTATCTATAAATGAAAAAATAGAATGTAAAATTCTTTCGGACAGAACAATCCTTATTAAAAAATTATAAAATATATTAATTATCAAATTAGCTATATAAATAAAAATAAATTGTAATTTAATTTTTACATTATGTTAATATAAACATTTAATAATATTATGAAAGTAACCAATCTATCAAAAACAAATAAAATTAAAAAAAAAGAAAATTTTAAAATTATAATTCAGGTTAGATTAAGCTCATCTCGTTTGCCAAAAAAAGTGCTTAAAAAAATTTATAGAAACCAATCTATGTTAGAATTTTTATTAAATAGGCTTTCTAAAAAGTTCAAAAAAGAAAATATAATAATTGCATTAGCAAAAGATAAAATGAATTTGCCCATAATGAAAATATTAAATAAATATGAAATTAAATATTATGAAGGATCAGAAAATAACGTATTAAGTAGATACTATAGATGTGCTCAAAAATTTAAAGTTGACAATATTATAAGAATTACATCCGATTGCCCACTAATAGACACAGATCTTATTTTCAAAATGATAAAATCTTTTAAGTTAAATAATTATGAATATCTTTCCAATACTCTTCCAGAAAAAATTAAAACCTTTCCAGATGGCTCTGATATTGAAGTGTTTAAATTTAATTCTTTAAAAAAATTGATGAAGTTAAAGTTAACTCAGTCAGACAAAGAGCATGTTACTAATAAATTTTGGTCATCAAAAATATTTAGAAGTAAAATTTATAAGTTTAAAAAAGATTTATCACAATATAGATATTCTGTTGATTATCATTCTGACATAATAAATATAAAAAAAATAATTCATCAATTAATCAAAAATAAATTAAAATTTACTACTATGAATATTATTAATATAATTAATAAGAATAATAGTATAAAAAATGCAATGTTTGAAAACATGACTAAACAAAAAAAAAGAAGACATAAAATTTTTAAGATTTGATTTTAATTTCAAAATGATTGTAAAATATAATAAACAAAGATTTTAATAAAAAATAAAAGATGATAATCAAAAATAAAATTCCATTTGGTGAACCTTGCTTAGACTATAAAACATATTCACTAGTCAAAAAAAATTTAGACTCCAAATGGCTAGGAACTGGTCCAATAACTAAAAAATTTGAAAAAGAATTTAATAAATTTAAAAATTCAAAATTTTCATTCGCTGTAAATTCTTGCACTTCTGCTATTTTCTTAACTTTAAAAAGCCTAAACCTAAAAAAAAAAGATGAAATAATTACTTCACCCCTCACATTTTGCTCAGCAGTAAATAGCATTATACATGCTGGAGGAAAACCTGTGCTAGCAGACATAAATTTAAATAGTTTAAATATTGATCCAGAGCAAATAGAAAAAAAAATTAATAAAAATACTAAAGCAATTTTAGTAGTTCATTTTGCTGGTCTTCCATGTGATATGGATAAAATTATTAAGATTACAAAAAAATATAAACTAAAATTGATTGAAGATTGTGCCCATGCTGTTGAGGGAGAATATAAAAATAAAAAATGTGGAAATTTTGGTTATGCTGGGTGCTATTCTTTTTATGTAAATAAAAATATTACCACATGTGAGGGTGGAATGATATCTACTTCAAATAAAAGTTTGGCAAATTTTGTTGGAAGGAACAGACTGCATGGAATGTCTCAAGATGCATGGAAAAGATTTTTTCCAAGTAAAGTTAGCAAAAAAATTTATTTCTATGATGTTAAAAATGCTGGTTATAAATTTAATTTACCAGATTTAAATTCATCTATAGGAATTTCACAACTTAAAGCAATTAAAAATTTTTGGCTTAAGAGAAAAAAAATATATAATATTTATCATAACCGACTATCAAAACATCCAATAATTCTTCAGAAAATGAATGACTATAATTTTAAACATTCGTATCATCTTTGTGTATTTTATTTTAACAAAAGAAAAACAAAAAAAACAAGATCTGAACTAATTAAATTTTTTGATGAAAACAAAATTGGTTTTGGGATACATTACAGAGCAATTAATGACATGACTTTTTATAAAAAAGAATATAATTGGAGTAAAAAGGATGCTCCAAATGCCCACTATGTAGGTAATAATATAATTAGTCTTCCATTGTATCCTCACTTAAAAATACAACATGTAAAATATATTTGTGATCAAATAGATAATTTCTTTGAGAAATAAGCAGATGTTTTCTTACATTTTTAGAGTTGACGCAGGAAATATTGCAGAACTAGGAACAGGACACCTTTATAGATGTATAACTATTTATAATTTTCTTTTAAAAAAAGGAATAAAAAAAGAACAATTACAGTTTGTTGTAAAATCAAAAAAAAATTATTTACTAGGAAAAAAAATATTAAATAAAAGAAAAATTAGTTTTATTTCAATCGACAATAAAATTAAAGATTTTTCTAAAAAAGAGTTAAGTTTTTTAAAATCTTTTAAATCTAAAGTAATAATCTTTGATCGTCTTACATCAATTAACAAAACTTTTTTGAATGGACTTAAATCTAATTATAAAAGAGTAATAGGCATTGATATTAAAAAAAAAGATAATCTAAATATAGATTTACATATTAATCCCCTACAAAACAACTTTACTTTAAATAAAAAAATTAAAAACTATAAAAATAATATTTTGCCTTCAGTCTTTAGTAAAAATAAATTTGAAAATAAAATAAATTCTAAAAAAAAATTAAGTATCTTTACTTTTTTCGGAGGATATGATTTTAAAAATATTAATAATAAGGTAAAAAAAAATAATAGATTCACATGGTTAAATATGAAAAATGATAAAAAAAATTTTTATTTAAATTTGAATAAAGCAGATATCGTTATATGTTCTGGTGGATTATCAATATTTGATGCAATCTATTTTAATAAAATAATTATTGCTATACCTCAATATAATCATCAATTAATAAATCTGAAATGTTTGTTTAATAAAAAGATATGTTTTTTAATTAAAACTGGTAAAAATTTAGAAGAAAATTTAAATTTATGCTTAAAAAAAATAATATTATTGAGATTTGCAGAAAAAAAATTAATTTATCAAGAACAAAAAAAAATTATTTCTCAAAAGTCTCAAATAAAATTACTCAATACAATATATGACTACAGTAAATCAATTTTTTAAAAATACAAAATTTAAAAATAAAGTTATAATAGTAACTGGCTGTAATGGACAGTTAGGCAGCGCAATATGTAAGATGTTCCTTAAATTAAACAGTAAAGTATTTGGAATAGACATTACTGCAAACAAATTAAAGAAAAAAAAATTTACATTTATTAAATGTGATATTTCAAGAAAATTAAATACAGATAAAGTAATTAGAGAAATTTTAGATCAAGAGAGAGAAATAGATATTTTAATAAATAATGCTGGCGCATCTATCTTTACTCCATTTAAGTTTAGAAAGTCAGAGGAGATTGACCAGGTTACCGATACTAATTTAAAAGGGACTTTAAATATGATTTTATCAACTGTTAATTTATCTAAAAAAAAATTAAGAAAAATTAATATACTCAATATAGCATCAATTTATGGCGCAAGTATTCCAAATTTTACAATATATGAGAATAAAGATCGGATAAATTCAGAGATTTATGGATCAACAAAAGCAAGTATTATACATTTGTCAAAATATTTTGCAAAAATTTTGGGACCTAATAAAATTATTTGCAACTCACTATCACCTGGAGGAATTTTGAATAAAAAAGTACAAAGAAAAACGTTTATTAAAAAATATATATCACAGACCCCACTTCGAAGAATGGGTTTAGAAAGTGATATTTTAGGTGCAATATATTTTTTAACACATGACGATAATACTTATACCACAGGCCAAAATCTTATCGTAGATGGAGGATTTACTTTATAATGTTTAACAAATTTGATCCCTTTATTATTGCTGAAGCTGGCATAAACCATAATGGAAAAATTAAAGAAGCTCTTAAATTGGTAGATGCTGCAAAGAAATCTAATGTATCTGCCATAAAGTTTCAAACATACATTACAGAAAAAAGAACAAAAAAAGATAGCCCAATTTTTGATATACTTAAAAAATGTGAATTAAAATACTCAGATTTTAAAATTATCAAAGATTACTGTGATGAAAAAAAAATTATATTTTTTTCTACCCCATTTGATATTGAAGCTATTGATTTTTTAGAATCTATTAAAGTTAAGCTTTTTAAAATTGCATCTTTTGATACTCAAAATTTTGAATTAATTCAAAGAATTATAAAAACAAAAAAACCATGTATTTTTTCTACTGGAATGTCGAATATGAGGTCTATAACAAATATTCATAATTTATTTAAAAAAAATAAAATAGAAACTGGAATTTTACATTGTATTTCCTCCTATCCAAATGAGGAAGAGAACTCATTTCTTAGCAATTTAAAAATTTTAAAACATAATTTTAAGTCTACAATTGGACTCTCAGATCATACAATAGGTATTAAGACTAGTTTATATTCATACATTTTAGGTGCAAAAATTATTGAAAAACATTTTAAAATTAGTTCAAGTCACAAGTGTGTTGATTCTTCTGTTTCAATAGTTCCACAACAAATGATAGAACTGGTAAATCAAATTGAAAACTTTAAAAAAATATATGGATCGCCTAAATTTGGTATTAGGCCCAAAGAGGAATTTGCAAAGGCATTTAGAAGAAAAAAAATATTATAACTATGGTAAGAAAGAATACTTTTTTTATCTAGTTCTTAGATTTAATGAATAAAAATATTTTAGTTACAGGTGGGGCAGGCTTTATAGGCTCTGCTGTTATTCGTCAAATTATTGAAAATACTGATAATCATGTACTAAACGTTGATAAGCTTAGTTATGCTGCAAATTTGAACTCTTTGATAGAAGTTCAAAAAAATAAAAGATATTTTTTTGAACAAATAGATATTTGTAATGCAGTTGCTATACGACAAGCTATAAATAAATTTCAACCAGATATATTAATTCATTTAGCTGCTGAGTCTCATGTAGATAGATCAATTGATGATCCAAATGAATTCATTCAATCAAATATAATTGGAACTTATGTTCTTCTTGAGGAAGCTAAGAAGTATTGGTCAAAACTTAAAGGTGAAAAGAAAAATTCTTTTAGATTTCATCATGTCTCTACAGACGAAGTATATGGTGACCTAGAAATTACATCTAATAAATCATTTAATGAAAAATCACCTTATAAGCCAAGTTCACCTTACTCTGCATCTAAAGCTGGATCTGATCATTTAGTTAGAGCATGGCAACGTACTTATATGTTACCAACTATTATCACAAACTGTTCAAATAATTATGGTCCCTACCAGTTTCCAGAAAAGCTTATACCCCTTATTATTCATAATGCTATACTTGGAAAAAAGTTACCTATTTATGGTGATGGTATGCAAATTCGTGATTGGCTCTATGTTGAAGATCATGCAAAAGCTTTACTTAAAGTAGCTACATCAGGAAAAAAAGACATAACATATACGATTGGTGGCAAAAATGAAATTAAAAATATAGATGTTGTAAAAACGGTATGTAAAACTTTAGATGAATTATATCCAAGTAGACATATTGGAATAAAAAAATATGAACAGTTAATCACGTTTGTTAAAGATAGACCTGGTCATGATCTAAGATATTCTGTAGATATTACTAAAATTAAAAATGAGTTAAATTGGATTCCTAATGAAACATTTCAAACAGGGATTAAAAAAACAATAATTTGGTATTTAGATAATGAAGTAACTCAAAATTTAAGATAAAATCGTCATACTAATATAAGATTAAAGGTAAAAAAAATGAAAGGTATAATACTTGCTGGAGGTTCTGGTACAAGACTACATCCAATATCAAAGATAATTTCAAAACATCTGTTACCCATTTTTGATAAACCTATGATTTATTATCCTTTATCAACTTTAATGTTATCAGGAATAAGAGATATTTTAATAATTACAACTCCAAAAGATAAACAATTGTTTATTGACCTATTAGGTAATGGAGTAAAACTAGGTTTGAATATTGAATATGCTACTCAAGAAAAACCAACCGGAATACCTGATGCCTTTATTATTGGAGAAAAATTCATTGGGGATGATAAAGTTTGTCTTATTTTGGGAGATAATATTTTTCACTCCGACACATTTATAAATAAGTATCTTATCCCATGTTTTAAAAGTGATATACCAACAGTATTTGGATATAATGTTGCTGACCCTCAAAGATATGGAATAGTTGAATTAGATAACGATAAAAATGCAGTATCAATTGAAGAGAAACCTAAAATTCCAAAATCTAATTATGCAATTACAGGTTTATATTTTTTTGATAAAAATGTGTCGCAATTAGCAAAAAACCTAAGACCATCTAAAAGAGGAGAAACTGAGATTGGTGACTTGTGTAATTATTATTTAAGAAATAATAATCTAAAAGTTAAGATTTTAGGAAGAGGTGTTTCATGGCTTGATACAGGAACTCCTAAAAGTTTACATGAGGCTGCAAATTACATTGAAGTACTTCAAAGTCGCCAAGGATTAAAGATTGCATGTATAGAAGAAATTGCATATTCACAAAATTATATTACAAAAGAAGAATTATTAATTTTGGCAGAACCATTTAAAGAAAACGATTATGGTCAGTATTTGTTAAATATTGTAAATCAATAAAGTTTAAAATTTATTTAACTATGAGATTATATCAAAGAAGTTTTAAAAAATTATTAAATATATTTATAAGTAGTAATTTTCGTCATCTATTACTTAGAATCATTGGATTAAACAATTACATTTCATTAATTATAAAATCTATCAATATCAAAGGAAATGTGAGGGCAAAAAAAAACATTCTTTGTGTGGAGAAAAGTTTATTTGAAAAAGATGTGGATGAGCTTAGCTATAGAATACGTAAATATGGATGGATATGGCTAAGTAAAAGACAACTCACAGTTTACCAGGATAAAATTATACCAGAAAAATATAGAGGACAGAAAAAATATCTAAAACATATAGATAAGATTCCAGCTGAATGGGAAAAATGCATTAAAAGAAGTAAAATTTTACTAAAAAGATTAAAAGAGGATAAAAATATTTGTGCCCTGTTATTAGCAAATCTTGATTATTGGACTGACTATTCTTTACAAGTCGCTTGTAAGGAGCTCAAAATACCCGTAATTGTTTTACAGAAAGAGTATCCCTACAATGATTTAAATTACTTTGAACGTTTTAAAAAACATTATGTAACAAATTATACTCCACTTGCTGACGCCATAATGGTGTTTGGAAAAAGGATGAAAAATATTTTATCAGAATTTAAATCTTATGATAAAAATAAAATTTTTGTCACTGGAGCACCCAGACTTGATAGATGGCGCTCATTAGAAAGCAATGAAGGAATTAAAGAAGGTCTTTTAATCATAAGTTTTAAGGATGATGAAGCAAAACTAGAACCTTTTTGCAAAATGATACTTTCTATAAGTAATTATATCAAAAATGAAAAATTAGGAAAAATAACTTTAAAAAGTAGAAACAAAATTCAGAGTCGTGAATTATTAAACTTTTGCAAAAAAGAAAAAATTGATAATATTGAAATAGTACATGATGTTAATATCTATGATTTAGTGGTTCAAAGTAAAGCCATAGTTAGTTTGAATAGTTTGGCAACTATAGAAAGCATGCTTTCTAATGTGCCAATCATTATACCAGATTGGATTATTAAAGATAAAAATAACAAGATGTTTGATTCAAATGATGAAACTTGCTTTAAATCCCTCGAATTTTCTGAAAATTTAGAAAATTTACTAAAGAATATTGGAAAGTATCTTAAAGATGAAAATACCAATGTAAGTGAGGAGATTCTGCATTTAAGAAAAAAATTTATTTCTAAATTTTGGGATTATGAGCCCAATATAACATCATGCAAAAAAGTTCAAAACGTAATTGATAGTCTTGTCAGAAATTAAAATTTATTACAATTATTGATAAATTGTTTAATATTTTAGTTCTTTAATTTTTTCATCATATTTATTTGATCTATTAAATATGATTTTATATCCATTTGTTCTTTGACATAGTTATCTAAAATTTCTAATTCTTGATCAATTTCGCTAATATAGAGTTGATTTATATCCATTTCATTTTGAACATTCGTCTTTTCAATTAAGAAATCAATTTTTATTGGTTTACCAGGGATTAGATCTTCAAGCTTAACAGGGTAATTTATTTTTCTAAAAGGAAAAAAATGTCGAGTTGTTCTAGGATCTAATAATTTTTCATTTAGTGCAGTTTCAATTATTTTTGATTTATTCAACTCAAGATCTTTATCAATTAAAAATCTGTGCTTTAAAGAATTACCAACAAAAATAGTTTCGTCGCTATAATCAACTTTTATAACAGGTGCTTTTTTATAACCATATTTTAAAAGGAAAGCATATCTATGAGAACCATCTAGAACAATATTATACTTGTTGTCTACAATTATAGGCCTCAACATTAAACCATCCTTTAGTAACATCCTCTCAATATTTGCCAAATGACTGGGTAAAACTCTCTCAAGGGGTTTTATTTTAGATAACTCCTCAAATTCTAAATCAAATTGAGTATTTCTTTTGCTATTATTTTTACTTAAATCAAAATTTTTTAGAGATCTTATTTCTGAGCTACTAAATCCAAGGCCTGAAGATCTTGGTTGAAAAACTGCTTTATAACCTTTTGCATTTAAAACGTTAATAACCTTATTATTTCCTGAAATTACAGTATCAAAATTTATAGAATTTAGTGAAGCACTACCTTCTTCAATTGAGCCATTAATAAATTTAAAAGAAATATTTATATTATCTTGAAATGCCTCTTTAAATATCCCTTTAATTTTTTTGGGAGCTAAACTTTCCTTATCTTTATGAGTTATTCCCACAATTAGTCTTTTAAAATTTCTAAGTATACGATTCATTGTAATCACATGACCTAGATGAGGAGGTTGAAATCGTCCAACAAATAATGCAGTTTTATTTTTCATAATAATTGTTAAAACTTATGCAATATTTCAATAAATTTCTTATTGTCAATTCTATTTCTTATGGCCAATCTAATATATTGACCTTTTTTTTGATCAATTTTTTTAGATAGACTTTTTATTATATAACCTTCATTTAAAAGTATTTCTGCAAGTTTTTCTGAGGTAAATTTTTTAGAAATTTTGCACATAATATAATTAGCATATGAGGGAAGTGGCTCTAAAAAACTAATTTTATTTAATTCTTTAAAAAAAATTTTTCTTTCATTTATTATTTTTATACACGCATTTTCAAATTTTTTTTGATATTTTGGCATAATTTCTAAAAAGGTTTCTGCAAAAGAATTTATATTCCAAATGGGTAATTGTTTTTTTATTTTTGACAAAATTTTATAGTTAGAACTACTTACAACTCCTAGCCGAATACCTGGGACACCAAAGCTTTTTCCAATACTTTTAATAATTAACAGATTTTTATACTTTGAAATTGTTTGCCGTAATAGCATTTTAGCATCATTTGTTTTGTTGGAAAAATCAATGAAAGATTCATCAATTATTAAATTTTTATTTTTATTTTTTAAAAAAGCAAGGAATTTTACTAGATCATGTCTTTTAACCAGGTTACCACTCGGATTATCAGGGTTAATCAAAATTATATTATTACAATTCTCTGAAAGTTTATATAAATCTTTAACAGTGTATCTAAAATGTAGATTGTTAACTTCACTTGTATAAATTTTATTTTTATCAATTACATTTATATACTCATTAAATGTTGGGGTAAAAATTCCAAATTTACCATGAAAAACATTGGGTAAAATTTTTATAACTTCTGAAACACCATTACAAACTATAAGATTATCGTGATGGATATTAAATAATTTACTCGCTAAGATATTTTGATATTTAAGATTAGATGGGTATTGTGTTACAAGATTAGCAAAATTATTTTGTAACTGCTGAAGTATTTTTTCATTTGGAAAATATGGGTTAACAAGAAAAAAATAGTCTTTTAAATTTGGGTATCTCCACAATCCACCAAAACCATTTGTTACATCTTTAAATTTCATTTTTTTTAAACCTAATAAAAATATTTTTAATTTTTTGAAAGAAAATATTATATATTTTTAATCGTGGTATATGTTCTAAAGTTAGATATTCTTTTTTATTAGCAGTTCTTTTTGGATTTTGCCAATCACCATAACAAAATTCCAAATATTTATTTGGTTCTGAAACAGTTTTATATAAATTACCTAAAAAAAATAAATCAGACGGTTTGACAAAAAAACTTGCAGGAACTTTTGCACCCTTCCCCAATCTATACATCCACCCTCCCTCTTTGTAAAAACCAACTATCTCATAAAAGCAATTATATTTTTTAAGTTCCCATTTAAGAGAGTCGTATTGATCCAAATATTTTGAAATTTGAAATCCAGAATCAATAAATAATTGACTTAGCTTTTCTCTTTTATCAAAAATTTCATCAGTTAAAATAGTAATTTCAACATCCCAATCCCATTTAATAAAATTTTTTTCTCTGATAGCACCTAGTAGAGTACCCCCTGTTATAAAATGATTAACTTTAATATCACTTAACACTTGACTTAGTTCTTTAAGTCCAAAATTTTGTTTTTTTAATTCTTCATTAGATCTAATTCTAATTTTATCTAAATTTTTCATAATCTAAATTTAAATATACAGTTAAAATAAATTATTTAATATGTTTTAATTATTTACCTTTGATAGTATTATTTATTAATTTATTACTAAAAATAACTGCGTAATAATTGATAGTTATTATTTGAATAGAAAAAATAAACAACTTATAAAAAAAATAATTTAATAAACCTCAAATGCAAAATCATTCAAATCAAATAAATTACATTATTATTCTTGGAACAACAAAATCTGGCTCTGGTGCAGTATTTGATTATTTATCTGGTCGTGGAGATCTTCATGACCCATTGCAAGGCACAGAATATCAGTTACCACAGATGCCAAATGGTTTGATGACATTAGAAGCTATTTCAAAAAATGCTTTCCATCCACCTACTGCAGATTTTGTATTATCTCAGTTTGAGGAATTAACAAAAAAACTCCATCAATCTGAAAAACTTTGGCGCTATGGTAAGGGATATGGCTCTAAGATACCCTCATTTAAGATGGCAATTCAAGAATTCATTGATGAGGTTTGTGCCGCTAAACTTCCTATGCGATTACATTGGCATAGATCAATGCGATCACAATCAAATATAAAATATTTTATTAGTAAATTAAAAAATTATTTAAATATTAATCAAGCAGTCCCTGATACTCGTTTGCTTGTATCCCAAGATGATTTTATTGCTGCTACTTTAAAACTGCATAATCGGTTATTTCAGACAGATGCTGAGAGACGTCCGGTACTACTCAATCAAGCAGGTTCAGGCTGGAATCCTGTCGAATCAACAAAATATTTTTTAAATCGCAAAGTAGTCTTGGTAACACGTGATCCGAGAGACGAATTTGCTGAGCTCAAGCAAATTAAAAAAGCCACTTCAGTTTATGGATTTGTAGACTGGTATAAAGAAATGCACCGACGTCTTAAGCAAATTAATAATCCAATTGTTTTACGTTTACGTTTTGAGGATTTTGTTAATAGAAATAAAGAGATGGTAAATATTTTATGTGACCATGTTTCTATAAATTCTAATATTTTATCTAGCTATGAACCTAATTTATCAAAGAAAAATATAAGCAAGTATCCAAAAATTTTAAGTGAAAAAGAGATTGAAATCATTGAAAGTAATTTATCAGAATATATGTATGTTCAATGAAGTTTTTTTATTCCAATCTTAAAATAACTGATATTATTCACAATGATCTTGAGTGCTATGCTGAGACGGGTTATGGAGGCAAGGATATAAAAAAATGGCCATTTTATACTTTTATAAAAGAGTGGATTAATGGAAATCGTGAACAGGCTCGAAGCTTATGGGTTGATTGGCTAGTTAATGAATTTTTTAAATATTGTCTTGTAGCAAAGTCTAAAGGAGGCATGTATCAAGGCTCTGTTCATCATTATGCAATAAACTTTGTAACTAAAAATAAAAATGAATTTTGGTTAAATCCTTCTTCGCTTTGTAAAATATTTGTAAGAAAAGGAGCTGAAGTACTTGTTAATAGACGCATCGAGATGATCCGTTCGATTGTAAATAATGGCTATCAAATTAATTTAAAAGACCCTATATATGCTGTTAAAGAAAAAAATTTATATATGCTTAAAGGTGGACACCATAGAGCCACAGTTATGTATATTCTTGGACATGAAAGATTGCCAGGAGTTATAGTTTATACAAGACCTATGTGGGAGTTAAAAAAATGGCTAACCAAGATAAAGAAATATTTAAGATAGAAGATTTAGAGGAATATAAACAATGGATCAGTGAACAAAACTGGTATCAAAGAATTTATCTAAAGAATGGACTATCTACAAAAGCAAAACTAAAAACTGATTCAAGAATTGATTGGTTTAATCAATTTGATTTTTTAAATAAAACTGTTTTAGATATAGGTTGCAATTCTGGTCAGTATAGTTTTCATGCTAAAAAAGCAGGTGCAAGCAGTGTAATAGGTATTGATATTGATGAAAAACGTATTTATCAGGCACGAATGCTAGCAATTAACGAAGGTATTGATGTTGATTTTCATCTTGCTGGAATAGA
>JGI20159J14440_10000417_pt1 | contig 32268 bp, 28 predicted proteins | sample COG_09_FD_14440 | JGI IMG/M metagenome (IMG submission 14440) | reverse complement strand
CAGATACCGTGGCGCAGGAGTTTCGCACCTATGTGCGCCGGGTGCTCTGCCACCCAATTGAAATCTTAAAGCGCCAGATCACGACACGCCGCATAAAGAACAGTGGTCAAGCCTATCACTTGGTCTTAATGCAGCTGGAGCATGACAGCGCGTTTCTGATGCATTCACCTTTCGCATCGATGCCAGAATTTCTACAATACGTCGTCAAGGCTTTCGCAGCCGGTGCGCCGCGTCATCACCGCTTGGTGTTCAAAGCGCATCCCTTGGAAAGCGGCCGGCGCGCTCTGGCACGCGACATCTCGGCTTTGGCCGCGCGTTATAAAATTGCAGACCGTGTCGATTACGTGCCCGGTGGAAAATTGGCGCAGCTGCTTGATCACGCGCGCAGCGCTGTGACCGTCAATTCCACAGCCGGCCAACAGGCACTTTGGCGGGGTCTGCCACTTAAAGCCTTCGGCAAGGCGGTTTACGACAAGCCGCAATTTGTCTCAGATCTGCCGCTGGAAGCGTTTTTTGCAAAACCGCCCTACCCCGACAATGCCTCCTACCTCGACTACCGGCGCTACTTGCTGGAAACCTCCCAGATCCCTGGCGGGTTTTATTCCACGCGGGGGCGCCGACAGTTGCTGCGGCAAGTGATCGATATGCTCTTATCAGAACTCGATCCTTTCGACTCCTTCGAATATGGCAATTCCGCATCACTTTCAGGCAGAACAAATAAGAACAATCGCGAGGTCAATTGACGCAAAATGACCCGGTTGCTAGTTTTTTATTAATTTTAACGATGAGTCTAATTTATAAAAATAATACTGGTCGCGTGAGGCTATAGCAGTGAGAATAATTATGATAAAAATCAATAAGATAATTTTAATTGCCGCCTGTTTTGGGATGATGTCCTCCTGTACCATCCTGCCCCGATCCGGCCCAAATAAATATGAGGTGACAGCAAGCACACGCGGCGAAAACCCCACAGCACATATTGTTCCTGTGACGCCAGAGGTGGTTTATGAAACAAAAGTACCTACATAATCGGGCTTTACCAAAAGCTTTTTGCAAACCAAGCCGCTGAACGCCGAGTTGATCCGCCCAGGTGACACTTTGAACCTCACAGTTTGGGAAAATGTCGAGGATGGTCTTTTGTCCTCGGGTATGGCGAGTGCGGCCACCTTGAGCGAGTTACAAGTGGATGGCAGCGGTCATATTTTTGTGCCCTATGCCGGGCGCATTAAGGTCGCAGGACAAACGCCCGAGGAAATTCGCCACATCGTCACGCAAGCATTGCAAGACCAAACGCCCGATCCACAGGTTGAAGTACGCCGTTCCGCCGGAGCAGGGGCCACCGTATCCATCATTGGGTCCGTCGGCGGACAAGGCATCTATCCAATCCTACATCAAACCCGCACCCTATCGACCATGCTGGCCAGCTCCGGGGGGCTGGATGTCAAACCCGAACTGGTGCGTGTGACGGTCATTCGTGGAAAGCTGCGCAGCGAAGTTTGGCTCGATGACCTTTACGATCGGCCGGAGCTGGATATTGCCCTGCGCGATGGCGACCGGATCCTTATCGAAGCCGATCGACGCAGCTTCGTCATCATGGGTGCCGCCGGGCGGCAATCTCAAGTGGCTTTCGATCAGCGGGAAATTTCAGCGCTTGAGGCGCTGTCACGTGCAGGCGGGCTAAGCGCATATCAGGCCGACCCCAAGGGCGTTTTTGTCTTGCGGAAAGAGGATCAGTCCATCGCCCGCCGCGTGGTTGGTGACGCCGAGATCAAAGGCGAGCAACATCTCATCTATGTGTTGAACTTGACCGAACCAGACGCGCTGTTCCTCGCCCGAGATTTTACAATCCGCGACCAGGACACCGTGTATATCACAGAGGCGCCACTTTCGACGTGGAACAAAACACTCCGCGGTATCATGGGCGGTTTGTCGACAACCACAAGCTTTGCCAATACGATCAGCGACCTCAGAGACCTGTAATTTGGCTCCGCATCGTGATCCGGAGCCAAAGCCTGCCGCGCCGATCGCGCGGCAGGCTTTTTCTTTTGCCTTGGGGGCCTTCACACAAAGGCGGATCAACCGCATTCTCGACCTTGCGGGTCATGCACCACGCTTGGGCTGGCCAGGTCCCTCTGATCAAATTTTAGCCTGGGGCAATGGCGTTTCGGCCAAACGCGGCGCTTGGGTGGCAGCCGTCACGGGCGCACAATTGTTGCACATCGAAGATGCATTTCTCCGCTCAGTGCTGCCGGGCCGCAGCGGGCATGCCCCTTTGGGCTTGCTCATTGATCCGCAAGCATGTCACTTCGATGCCAGCCGCCCCAGCGCTTTGGAAGATCTCCTCAATACCTATTCCCTGGAGTGCCCCGCGCTTCTTGAGCGCAGCGCGGCGGCTATGGCACGGATTGCCAAACATAAGCTCACAAAATACAGCGGTGTGCCACGTGACGCGCTCTGCCCCAAGCCGGGATTTGTCTTGGTGATTGATCAAACACGCGGTGATGCATCGATTGAGAAGGGCGCTGCAAACGCACAAACATTTCAACAGATGTTGGCAGCCGCAAGGGCGGAGCATCCCACCGCCCATATCGTCATTAAAACCCATCCAGAAACGCAGCTTGGATACCGCGCGGGCCATTTCAGCGCGGAGGCTTTGGATGACGACATGGAACTTCTGACCCATGCGATTGCCCCCCAGGATCTCTTTGCCGCAGCCCGGGCCGTCTACACGGTCACCTCACAAATGGGATTTGAAGCCATCTGGGCGGGGCACCGGCCGGTGATCTTCGGACAACCGTTCTACGCTGGATGGGGGCTCACCCAGGATATGCAGCCAATACATCGGCGCGGCCGCTCTCTCACACCCGCGCAACTATTTGCCGGGGCCATGATTCTATACCCGAAGTGGTATGACCCGTGCCGAGATACGCTTTGCAGTTTGGAGCATGTCTTGGATCAACTGGAGGCAGAAACCCGCGCCTGGCGCGACGATCATGCCGGATGGGAAGCGCGGGGTATTAGCCTGTGGAAGCGCCAGCCATTGCAGAAGTTTTTTGGCCGCCATCACCCGCTTCGGTTTCAACCAAAACCCGACTCACATCTCCCCGCTATGGCTTGGGGCGCCGGCCCGCACCAAGATGGGGTTCATCACCTCGAAGATGGGTTTTTGAGATCAAAAGGGATTGGAGCGCAATTGGTGCCCCCGCTCTCCTTGGTGCTGGACCGCGCGGGCATTTACTTTGATCCGAGCCGCCCAAGCGATCTAGAGACAATGATTGCCAACAGCCTGAATCTGTCCGAGCAGGAGCGGCAGCGCGCGGCAGAGCTGCAAAATCGGCTCATCACCGGCAGCATTTCAAAGTATAACCCACGCCCATCAGCGGCCTTGTCATTGCCACCGGGCCGCCGAATATTGGTGCCGGGGCAAGTGGAAGATGACGCCTCAATTCGCCTCGGAACGCGTGATATTTGCACAAATCTGGCTCTGCTGCGCAGCACGCGCGAACAAAATCCTGATGCCATTGTGATCTATAAGCCCCATCCTGATGTCGAGGCGGGTTTGCGGCCCGGCGCGCTGTCAGAGGCGACACATTATTGCGATATTATAGCGGCGGATTGCGACCCGATCTCCTTAATAAATCAGGTGGATGAAGTTTGGACGATGACATCTCTGTTGGGGTTTGAGGCATTGATCCGGGGCAAGGCCATAACCTGCCTAGGTCGGCCCTTTTATTCATGCTGGGGTTTAACCCACGACCGGCATGAGGTGCCACGACGGCAAGCCCGGCCTGACATTCTTGGCTTAATCCATGCCTGTCTGATTGAATATCCGAGATATTTCGACCCGATGAGCAAATTGCCCTGCCCGCCTGAGGTCGTCGTCGAACGGCTGGCGGCGGCGGCAGATCTTCCGCAAGCTTGCTATTTGCGGCCATTGGCCAAAATTCAAGGCGTTTTTGCCAGCCAAGCCCATCTTTGGCGCAACATGCGCTAAGACAGGCGGCGCCAATCTTGACGGATATCTGAGCCAATTTTGCGCGCTGAGATGAGCTCAAAGCGCGGAGCCGTATGCAAATGCGACAGGGCCAGATCGCCCAAACCGGCCAGCCCGTCGGCCCCAAGTGCCAAGCCGGCCGTGTAGAGGATCACATCATCGACCAATCCGGCCCGCAGTAATGAGGCAGCCAATTGCCCCCCGCCCTCACACAACACCGATGTCAGCCCCTTTTCTCCCAAGGCCTGCATGAGGACTGACAAATCAAGCTGCCCGTCAGCTGCGAGTGGAACCTGCACGAGCGCGTCGCACTGATTTTGCCAAGCGCCGCGCGCGCGGGCCTGAGGCCCATGACACAGCCAGAGCGGCGCAACATCGCGACTGGCCTGCAAAGCTGGCGCATCAAAATCCAAATGACGTGAGGCCACAATACGGACGGGCTGCCGATCGAGGCCCAAACCGCGCAGGGTGAGGCTCGGATTGTCCGCCCGCGCCGTGCCGCCACCGACCAATACCGCGTCATGACAGGCACGCAAACCATGCACATCGCGCCGCGCCTCAGCCCCGGTGATCCACTGGCTTTCGCCGCTGGCCGTGGCAATGCGCCCATCCAAAGATGTGGCCAATTTCAACGTTACCCGCGGTCGCCCATACTGCAACCGGCTAAAAAATCCGCGATGCGCCAGCAAAGCCTCTTGCGCTTGGCAGCCAGCGCTGACCTCAATTCCCGCCGCTTGGAGCTTAGCAATTCCCTTGCCGCTGACCCGGGGATCTGGGTCCGAAATCGCCACGACGCAGCGCGCAATCCCTGCGGCAATCAAGGCCTCAGCACAGGGCGGCGTGGCCCCATGATGGGCACAGGGCTCTAGGGTGACAAAGACGGTGGCCCGCTTCGCCAAGGCACCGGCCTGTGCCAAAGCCATGGTTTCTGCATGAGGTCTGCCGCCTGGCTGGGTCCAGCCGCGACCGACAATGCGCGCTCCTTGGACAATGACGCATCCCACTGCCGGATTGGGCCAAACACACCCTTGACCGCGCTGGCCCAAACTCAGGGCCAACGCCATAAAGCGCGCGTCGCTTGCGGCACTCACTCCTCAGGCGGCAGGTTTGGCCGCAGCTCGGAGACGAATTTGTCAAAATCATCTGCAGCTTGGAAATTCTTATAGACGCTGGCAAAGCGCACAAAGGCGACCGTATCGATCCGCGCCAAAGATTCCATGACAATCTCACCGATGGATGTGGACGGGATATCTGTATCCCCCATGCTTTCCAGCCGGCGCACGATGCCAGAGATCATTTGATCCATCCGCTCGGGCTCAACCGGGCGTTTTTGCAGCGCAATACGAATGGAGCGCTCAAGCTTGGTCCGGTCAAAATCTTCTCTGCGACCATTTGATTTGATGACCACCAAATCACGCAATTGCACGCGCTCATAGGTGGTAAACCGCCCGCCGCAGGCCGGGCAAAACCGACGCCGCCGAATGGCGACATGATCCTCGGCTGGGCGCGAGTCTTTTACCTGAGTGTCAACATTTCCACAAAACGGGCAACGCATGTGCCATCCCCTCTTAGTTTTCCGGTAGCGCCGAGCGCTTAAACTTCCACAATCCTTATAACATTTCACCACGGTTTGGGTAGAGGAGATTTTAACCCACTGCATTTTGGGGTGGCTGCCCCATATTACCACCGCCAGAATGAAAAAGGCCCCGCAGAGCGAGGCCTTTTTCGTAGCGTTTTAAATATTGACCCGACCTATTGATCGAGAAAGCTCCGCAATTTACGACTGCGGCTTGGGTGTTTGAGCTTGCGCAGGGCTTTGGCTTCAATCTGGCGAATACGTTCGCGGGTCACGCTGAATTGTTGTCCCACTTCTTCCAAAGTGTGATCTGTATTCATCCCGATGCCAAAGCGCATCCGCAGCACCCGCTCTTCGCGTGGCGTCAAACTGGCCAAGACCCGAGTTGTGGTTTCCTTCAAGTTTTCTTGAATCGCGCTGTCGAGTGGCAAAACAGCGTTTTTATCCTCAATAAAATCACCCAGCTGCGAATCTTCCTCATCGCCAATTGGCGTCTCCAAGGAAATTGGCTCTTTGGCAATTTTCATGACCTTGCGCACTTTTTCCAAAGGCATTTGCAGCTTGGCTGCCAATTCCTCTGGCGTGGGTTCACGGCCAATTTCATGCAGCATTTGGCGCCCGGTACGCACCAGCTTGTTGATCGTTTCGATCATATGCACAGGAATACGGATGGTGCGCGCCTGGTCTGCAATAGAGCGGGTGATCGCCTGGCGAATCCACCATGTGGCGTAGGTGGAGAACTTATAGCCGCGGCGATATTCAAACTTATCGACCGCTTTCATGAGGCCAATATTGCCCTCTTGGATCAAATCCAAAAACTGCAGCCCGCGATTTGTGTATTTTTTGGCAATGGAAATCACCAAACGCAGATTGGCCTCAACCATTTCTTTCTTGGCCTGACGGGCCTCTTTCTCACCTTTTTGCACCTGTTGCACAATGCGGCGGAATTCGGAGATATCGAGCCCAACATATTGGCCAACCTGCGCCATCTCTGCGCGGAGCTCTTCAACTTTGTCGACACTACGCTCCATGAACATGGTCCAGCCCCGGCCCGTTTTCTCGCCCATATCGGTCAACCAGTTGGGATCCAGCTCGCGACCACGATAGGCATCGATGAACTCACGGCGGTTGATCCGCGCTTGGTCTGCGAGTTTCACCATGGAGCTGTCAATCGACATCACCCGGCGATTAATGCCGTAGAGCTGGTCAATCAGCGCCTCAATCCGGTTGTTGTGCAGGTGCAATTCATTCACCAGCTCAACAATTTCAGAGCGGAGCTTTTGATATTTGGCCTCGGCCCCATCGGAGAAACTCTCATCCTCGTTCAAAGTGGCCGAGATACGCACATCCTGCATCTCGGATAGAAGGATGTAATCAGAGGCAATCAGGTCCAGCGTCTCCAACACTTTAGGCTTTAGAGCAGCTTCCATAGCGGCCAGCGACAGATTGGCCCCTTCGTCATCGTCGTCATCATCGGCAATAATGGGGTTGCCATCCGCATCCAGCTCAGGGCCGGTGCTGGCTGAGCTTTCCGTGGCCACTGGCGCCGCTACAACAGGGGTCTCTTCCTCTTCACCCATGTGGTGACCAAAGGTGGTTTCCAGATCAATCACATCGCGCAGCAAAATATCTTCACTCAGCAATTCGTCGCGCCAGATGGTGATCGCTTGAAATGTCAACGGGCTCTCGCAGAGCCCTAAAATCATTGTATTGCGGCCCGCTTCAATCCGCTTGGCAATGGCAATCTCGCCCTCGCGGCTCAAGAGCTCCACCGAGCCCATTTCACGCAGATACATACGCACCGGATCATCCGTCCGGTCTAGTTTTTCGTTATTGGCCCCAGCTAGCGCCACATCGCGGTTTTGATTGGAAGCCACCAAATCGGTGGGACCTTTGTCTTCATCTTCCTCAGATTCATGCTCTTCGGTCACCTGAATGCCCATTTCGGAGAGCATCGACATGACATCTTCGATTTGATCTGACGACACCTGATCGGGCGGCAAAACTGTGTTTAGTTGATCATAAGTGATATAGCCCCGTTCTCGCGCATCACCGATCATCTTTTTGACAGCCGTTTGGCTCATATCGATCATCGGTTCTTTGGCGTCGGCATCTTGCTTGCGGTCGTCGTTATCCTTGGCGGCCATGCGCTGTGGCTCCTTGTCCTTGGGACTCTCACTAAACGTAAAAACGAATCAGTTTTGAAACTGATTCGCTTCGCTATTTAGCCTGATTCGCCCCCCAGTTCCCACCCCCACCGAGCTTAAGGTCGGTTCGGTTTCGAATAATTAATCTGCTGCAGCAGATCATCCAATGTATTTTGTTCCTCTAACTTTACTTTCAGACCATTTTTGGCGGTCTTATATTCTGTATTATCTTCCTGCGCGCCCTGGGTTGTCGCTTGCAAATGTTTGGCCGACTCACTGATCCGCCAGGTCAGCCCCTCATCATCAACATCGGAGACATCCAAAACGGCCTCCGCCACCTCGCGCCCATGCGCATCTAAAGCAAAAATCTGAGCAAATTCTTGCCGCAGACATGTTATCACAAAAGATACATCGGCGCTGTTGCGCACTGAGGGCGCAATGCGGACATGGGGAAGCTGCATCAAACTTTCAAGTTGCGGCGGCCCAAAAAATTGCTCCGCCTCCGACCAGAGCAGCTCTGGCGCTCCGGAAAATTGCAGCAAAAATTGCTGGAGATCGCGGTGCAGTGGCTTTTCAAACTGCAAATCCTCCAACGCCCCCTCGACCGCTGGCAGAGCTTGCGGGCAGTTGAGCAAACTGGCCAAAATGACCGAATGACGCAATAGATGACTGGGTTCAGAGCCATTGGCCAAGGCCGAGCTGCGCGTGCTCGCCTGCGGTGTGACCGGCCTATAGCCGGTCTGGGCATTGAAGCTGCGCGCCGATTTCGCCACAGCCTTTGGACGGAACAACTGCCAGCGCTTGTCCTTGATCGCCTGGCCATAATGACCGCGAATAGAGGGATCTTTGATCAGCTTGAGCTGCTCGCGGAGGGTTTTGTCTAATGCCGCCTTGCGTTCCGGACTGTCAAAATTCTTGCCATAGGTTGCACGCTCCCACAACAGATCCACCATCGGGCGCGCCGCATCCAAAAGCGCCTGCATGGCGCCCGGCCCGCCGGCACGCAGCAAATCATCCGGGTCCTGACCATCAGGCATCACCACAAAGCGCAACGACTTCCCAGCCTCTAACAGCGGCAGCGCCAAGTCCATGACGCGCTGTGCGGCGCGAATGCCGGCCGTATCGCCATCAAGAGCGATGATCGGCTCATCAGAGATACGCCACATCAGCTGCAGCTGCGTCTGCGTTATCGCTGTGCCCAATGGCGCAACGGAGGCGCCAAATCCTGCCTCTGCCAGGGCGATAACATCCATATAACCCTCAGCGACAATCAAGCTTTGCCCCTTGCCGGAAGCCTCCCGCGCCGGGCCATGATTGTAGAGCGATCGGCCCTTGTCAAAAAGCTCGGTCTCCGGTGAATTGAGATATTTGGCCTGATCGTTGGGATCCATTGCCCGGCCCCCAAAGCCAATGCAGCGCTTTTGCGGATCACGAATTGGAAAAATAATGCGATTGCGAAATGTGTCATAGGGGCGTTTGCCCTTATTGGAGGGTTTGGCCAGCCCTGCCGCTAGGATGAGCTCTTCACTGACAGTCTTCGCCGTGAGATGATCCCAAAGCCCCTGCCAGGCGTCGGGCGCATAGCCGATCTCAAACCGATCCAATGCCTTTTGTGACAAAGCGCGACCGCTCAAATAGGCCCGCGCATCTGCCCCGGCGGAGGTGTTGAGCTGCAATCGAAAAAATTGCAGCGCCTGTTCCATGACCTCGGCCAATTGCGTTCTGCGGTCTGCTTTTTGCTGGGCCTGCGGGTCGCGCTCGGGCATGGGCATACCAACCTCACCGGCCAAAATCTCCACGGCCTCCATAAAAGAGACATTCTCAGTCTCTTTTATAAAGCCCAAAGCATCCCCCTTGGCGTGACAGCCAAAGCAATAATAATATCCTTTTTGATCATCCACATGAAAGCTTGCGGTTTTCTCGTGATGAAACGGGCAAGGTGCCCACATATCGCCCTTGCCTTGATTGGATTTGCGACTGTCCCACATGACCTTGCGCCCAACGACCTGAGAGATCGAAGCCCGGCTGCGCAATTCGTCCAAAAATCCCGGTGGTAATGACATGAGGTGTTCTAAACCAAATGCGCGCGCGCGGCCACTGATTCCATTGCGGTGGTCAAATCATGCAGCAGGGTTTGTGTCATGGAGCGAAACACCATCACCCGAAACCGCGACTTGCCATGGCAAGAGATCACCGCCTGCATATGCATCAGCGAGCTGCGCTGGCTCATGCCAGTTTTAAACTGTTTCACCCGCAGATCCAAAGGTGTGAGACGGGCCAAAACATCGCGCACTTCCGCACCATTTAGCTCCAAAACCGTCCAACCATCCCCAACATCGGTCACCGCCGCATGACGGGCCAAGCGGGTTGAGGGCGTGGTTCCCATCACTGCAATATGCGCGTGATCAAACCAAAGCGCATAGACCCCGCCTTTGCGCTTCAGCTCATTGGGACCGGGCCATTCCAATCCCATTTGCGTGTTGAAAGCCGCGGCCGCCTGAACAGCCTGCCCCCTGTAGGGCGCCAGCAGATGCAGCGGTGTTTGCACTTCCCGGACCGAAACCGTGCCGATCTCTAAAGGCAGCCCCGCGCCCGCGGGCGATGTTTCATAAAGCTCAACCACGAAGCCGCCCCCCCTCAGGATCAAAAAATACGGGCGCGCAGACCTCACAGAGCGTTGTAACACCACTCAAATGCTCCACCATCTTGATCTGCTGGCCATGGCGATTGCGCCCATCGCGCAGAAACGCCTGTGCAATGACCGACCCTAACGTCGGAGAATAGCACATGGAGGTCACATAGCCCTCGTCATTCTCGGAAACGGCCTCCGCCTCAGGCGCAAAAAGATGCGCGCCAGGGATAATCTGCTTCACCTCACCTATGGGCCGTAAGCCCACGAGCTGATCGCGCTCGGGTCCCACAAGCCCGGGCCGGGCCGCCATAGTTTTGCCGATACAATCCTTTGCCTCCGACACCATCCGCGCGAGGCCAATGTCAAACGCAGTGGTGCGCCCATGAATTTCCGCATGGGTGATAAAGCCCTTTTCAATCCGCAAGACATTGAGCGCTTCGAGACCATAGGCCCCGCCGCCCAGCGCCTCAGCCCGCGCAAGCAGCAGCTGAAAAAGGCTTTCACCATAGCGCGCAGGCACCGCCAATTCATAGGCATGTTCGCCAGAAAAAGAGATCCGAAACAACCGCGCCGCAATCCCGCCCAATTGCACAGCTTTATAGCCCATATACGGCAGGGTTTTATTGCTGATCTTGCGATCCAATATGCCGTTGAGCAAGGCGCGCGCCTCTGGACCTGCCACAGCAAATTGCGCCCAATGCTCTGTAACAGATGTGAAACTCACGTCCAAATCCGGCCGCAGCCCTTGATGAACGAAATCCATATGCCGCATCACCTGTCCAGCCGCGGCGGTGGTCGTGGTCATGAGGTAGTGATCCGCGCCAAGTCTGGCGCAAGTGCCATCATCCATCACGTGACCATCTTCGCGCAACATCACCCCATAGCGTACCCGGCCCTGTTTGAGGCTGGCAAAAGAGTTGGTGTACAGAATATCCAAGAAAGCCGCGGCATCCGGGCCTTGGATATCGATTTTGCCCAGCGTTGAGACATCGCAAATTCCCACTGTATTGCGAACCATCTGCACCTCGCGGTCACAGGCTTGCCGCCAATGGGTCTCACCTTCGAGCGGGAAATAGCTGGGCCGATACCACAGGCCCGCCTCAACCATCGGCGCGCCACGTTCTCGGCTGATCCGGTCAGAGGTCAACAGCCGTTCTGGCGCAAAGCCTTTTCCATGGCCACCCGCCCCGAGCGCTGCCAGGGCGACAGGGACATAGGGCGGGCGGAAGGTGGTTGTGCCGGTTTCAGGAATACCTCGGCCGGTGGCATCAGCCAAAACCGCCAGCGCCGCGACATTGGAATTTTTGCCCTGATCTGTGGCCATGCCTTGCGTGGTATAGCGTTTCATATGTTCGACCGAGCGGAAGTTCTCCTGCACAGCCTGTTTGATATCTTTCACCGTCACATCATTTTGAAAATCAAGCCACGCGCGCCCGGTTCCGCCCACATCCCAAAACGGCGTGATCTCATAGGGGGTGGCATCGGCAACAGGCAAGGTGCTCGGCTTGACCCTTTTGCCCAGCGCCTTGGCCAAAGTGAGCGCCTCCGCCTGCCCCTGCGCCAATGCGCCTTGCGTGCTCATCTCACCGGCAGCAGCGCCCGCCGCCACCAGCCCGGGAATGGCGCCCGGCTGCGGTGTAAAACTTGCCAAAGCCGGATCCCAAACCGGCCGACCGTTCATGTGACACGTTAAATGGACCGACGGATTCCAGCCGCCCGAAACGCCCAGCGCATCGCAGTCAATCCTTTTGACAGATCCATCGCTTTGCCGAATATCAATGCTTTTCAAACCCAACCGCCCCCGGCTGCCGGTCACCACTGCGCCAGTATAAAGAGGGTAATCGCCCAAGGATTGCGCCTCGGCGCGGCTGTCAATCATGGCCACAACCTCAACACCCGCCTGAGCAAAATCTCGCGCCGTGCGATGCGCATCGGCGTTATTGCCAAAGATCGCCACCCTTTGGCCGGGGCTTACCCCAAAGCGGTTGAGGTAGCTGCGCATGGCGCCTGCTGCCATGATGCCGGGGCGATCATTATTTGCAAAGGCGATTTGCCGCTCCAAAGCGCCCGCGCATAGGATCGCACCCTTTGTGTAAATGCGCCAAAAGGTTTCGCGCGGCAATCCCTCCGGCAGCGCCTCCACCCCAGCCCAACACGCTCCAAAGCACCAAAGACCCCTTGGTCATAGGCGCCGGTCACTGTGGTATTCGCCATGATCCGCACATTCGCAAAACCAGCCAATTCCGCCACTGCCGCCTGCACCCAAGCCGCAGCCGGCATCCCGTCAATATGCTCCATTTCCGACAAGAGCCGGCCGCCCAACTGGTCATGTTCATCAGCCAGAATGACATCCAAACCCGCCCGTCCGGCCGTCAAAGCCGCCATAAGCCCAGCGGGTCCGGCGCCGATGATCAAAACATCGCAATGCGCATAGGCTTTTTCATAAAGCTCATGATCGTAACGCTTCGACAAAGCCCCGAGCCCCGCGGCCTGCCGGATGGCGGGCTCATAGACCCATTCCCAAAATTTACTCGGCCACATGAAGGTTTTGTAATAAAATCCCGCCGACAAAAAGGGTGCCAAAATGTCATTCACCGCTAAAGCATCAAATTTCAAGGACGGCCAAGCATTTTGCGGCTTGGCCACAAGCCCGTCATAGAGCGGCTGCATTGTGGCGCGGCTGTTCGGCTCGCGGGCGAAACCGCGCTCCAATGTCACCAGAGCATTCGGCTCCTCCGACCCGGCCGTCACAATCCCTCTTGGGCGGTGATACTTGAAAGATCGGCCAATAAGCCTTTGGTCATTGGCCAAAAGGGCGCTGGCCAAACTGTCGCCCGCAAAGCCCTCAAAGCTCTGACCGCCAAAAGTAAACCTCAGCACGCGATTTCGGTCAATCAATCCTTTACCGGCCACTCTCACAGCTGATCCCCTTTGACCAAACGCGCCGACAAAACCGCATGTGACACCGTATCTCGGCGCACCGCAAGCCAAGCACCGCAGCCAAATTCATGATGCCAAAGGTCCTCGGTTGCCCCCGCGGGATTTTCGCGATTGTGCAGATAGTCATCCCAGACCTCCGACCCCGCATCGGGCGCGGGCCGCGCAAGTGCGGTGGCATGGCCGGAATAATAAAACTCACGCCGATCTCGCGTGCCGCAAAGAGGACAGTCTATGCGCATAAGCGGCCTCCTTTGGCGCTGTGGACAGACACATCATCATCAAAAAACATCTGTGCGATCCTAATGCAAATTATGCTGGGCACCGGTGCCCTCTTCATCCATCAAGCCGCGCCCACTGCGGAATCTATCCAGGCGGAAGCGCGCAGCGGCGCTATGCGGGCGATCTGTGGCCAAAAGATGCGCAAAACAATGGCCCGAAGCCGGCACAGCCTTAAACCCACCATAGCACCAGCCCGCATTCAAATATAAACCCTCAATATGGGTTTTATCGATAATGGGTGAGCCATCGGGGGTCATATCCATGATGCCGCCCCAGCTGCGCAGCATCCGCGCCTTGCCGATCATCGGCATAAGCGTCATCCCAGCTTCCGCCACATGCTCCACCATTGGCAGATTACCGCGGGCAGCATAGCTGGCATACATATCCAGATCCCCGCCAAAGACCAAACCGCCTTTGTCCGATTGGCTGATATAAAAATGCCCCATGCCGAAGCTGATCACATGATCAATACAGGGTTTCAGCCCCTCGGTCACAAAAGCCTGCAGCACGTGGCTTTCGATGGGAAGGCGCATGCCCGCCATGGCCGCCACCTGGCTAGAGCGCCCCGCGACCACCATCGCCACTTTCTTTGCGCGTATGGCACCGCGGCTGGTTTGTACGCCTTGCACCACCCCCTGCACGATGTCGATGCCCGTCACCTCGCAATTTTGGATCAAATCCACACCAAGCTGATCGGCCCCGCGCGCATAGCCCCAGGCCACCGCATCATGCCGCGCCGTGCCCGCGCGCCGCTGCAACAGGCCGCCATAAATAGGGAAGCGCCCCTGATCATAGTCCAAGTAAGGCACCATCCTGCGCAGTTGCGCCACGGACAACAACTCCGCATCATCGCCTTGGTTTCGGATGGAATTGGCCCGGCGAATGGCCGCGTCCCTTTGCCCATCGCTGTGAAACAGGCCAATTTGCCCGCGCTGGGAATGCATAACATTGTAATTGAGATCCGCCTCCAGCCCTTCCCAAAGCTTGAGGGAATGCGAATAAAATTCCGAGTTCCCGGGCAAGAAGTAATTGGCCCGAACGATGGTTGTATTCCGTCCAATATTGCCGCCGCCAATATAGCCTTTCTCCAGCACGGCAATGCGCCTCAGCCCATGTTCTTTTGCCAGGTAGTATGCTGTTGATAGGCCATGCCCACCGCCGCCAATGATCACAATATCATAGGCCTCCGCCGGCTCAGGATCGCGCCAATGCGCCCGCCAACCACGGTTACCGGTCAACCCTTGGGTGAGAACTTTCAGAGCTGAAAAGCGCATGGCTTAAACCTGCTAATTGAAACACACGTCAGTGAATAAAAATATCTGGGCTTTGGCAAGGGGGAATGCAAAGGTTCACGGCTCTGATCCCGGCACGCTAGGTACCGGCCGCTTAAATCGGTTTAATGGGCCAGTCTTCTGCGGGCACGTTCAAGCGTGCCAAAATAGTTTCACCGGCCACCGCTGTCTGTCCCAGACCAACAGCAGGCTCCACGCCCTCGGGCAGGAAGATGTCCAAACGGCTGCCAAAACGGATCAAGCCAAACCGCTCGCCCACGCCCAAGCTCTCGCCCACCTTTGTAAAACAGACAATACGGCGCGCCACGAGTCCGGCGATCTGTGTCACCCCAATTCGAGTTTTATCAGCAGATTCAATGGTGATGGAGTTACGCTCATTGTGCTCGCTCGCCTTGTCCAAAGATGCGTTGAGAAACTTGCCATGGTGATAGCAAATCGCCACCACAGAGCCGGCCATGGGTGCGCGGTTCACATGACAGTTGAAGACATTCATGAACACAGACACGCGAGTCAAAGGCTTATCGCCCAGTTGCATATCCGCGGGCGGGACGGTCTTGGTGATCAAAGACACCACCCCATCAGCCGGGGAAAGGATAAGCCCCGGTCGTTGAGCCACAGAGCGCACCGGATCGCGGAAAAAGTAGTAGCACCAAGTGGTCAACCCTAAGCCAAGCCAAAATAGCGGCTCCCAGACCAGCCAAAGCGCAGCCGTCACGGCGGCAAATACCGCAACAAATTTGCGTCCTTCAGGGTGCATCGGGACAGCGACGACTTTCATCATATTCATCAGATTAAATCCAATTCAAAGTTGTTAAGATCACGAAAAGCGCAAAAATCCCATTCAGACAAAGCATAGAGAAAACCGCGAATGACCCGAGGTCTTTGGCATGTTTTGCGGCAAGTGACCACTCCGGTGACACCAGATCGACAATTTCTTCAATCGCCGTGTTGAGCGCTTCGGCCGCAATCGTGAGCCCGACCAATATGATGGACATGACAATATGCGACATTTCTGCCCCAATCCAAATCAAAATCGCAACAATACATAGGCCTGCCAAAAGCTGATGGCGAAACGCAGTTTCCCCCCAAAGACGCTGCCCCCCTGCCATAGAATAGCGCGCGGCAGCGAACAAATGGGCAATGCCATGAATTTTGTCTGGTTTTTGTGGCTTATCGCTCATCCGTTTCTCCCACAGTCGGCAAAAATATCAAGTTCAGGGTTGCGCTCGGCGGTCTCCACAGCTGTCAGCCCCAACAATGAATGAAACAGATGATCGTGGGAATAGGCAGCGGAGGCCTTCGATTTCAAACACCCATCATCAATCCCCACGCTGTCGGCAAAGGCCTGTGACTGCCAAAACAGCATCGGGACCTTGGTTTGTTCATCGGGGGCCATAAAATAGGGCGTGCCATGTAGATAGAGGCCATTTTCTCCCAAAGATTCTCCATGGTCGGATACATAAAGCATCGCGGTGGCCAAATCGTCTTGCGCCGAGAGCAGCGCGATCAAGTCCTGCAAGACTTTGTCCGTATAAAGAATAGTATTATCATAGGCGTTACCACCTCTTCCTGAGTACAGGCGCTGAAATTTGCAGTGCGACAGGCCGGTTTGAACCGCTCAAAAGCCTCCGGGTAGCGCAGATAGTAAGACGGCCCATGGCTGCCGATTTGATGCAAAACAAGGACGGTGTCTTGGTCAATCTTTGGCAAAAGCTTCGCCACTTCCTTGACCAAAATGCCATCGATACATTCCCCTTCGCCGCAAAACTCGGGATCTTCGGCATAGGTGACTTGCCTATAGCCAATGCGCGCCGCCACCCCCTTGTCACCCGTGTTGTTTTCAATCCATTCCACCCGCATCCCTGAGCGTTGGATCACGTCCAAAACATTCTCATGCGAAACACCTAGCTCATGCGAATAGTCCCTTCGACCGTATCGCGAAAACATGCAGGGAAGGGAGACGGCCGTTGAGGTGCCACAACTGGAGACGTTCTCAAAATACAAAATATCTTCTGCGGCCAAACGGGGATTGGTGTCGCGTCCGTATCCCCCAAGGCTAAAGTTCTGTGCCCTTGCGGTCTCGCCCACCACCACAACGGTCACCGTCGGAAGATCATAGACATTGCCAGCCTTTTTCCGCACCGCATCCAAGCCGATGGCGACAAAGGGCAATGTCCTAGATCGACTGAGCATCGCCACGAAGCGCACGGATTCGACCACGGGGGCCAAGGGCTGAAAGCTTGCCTTTAGATCTCCGCGGTTCCGCAAAATCGACGCATAGTCTTTCATATCACTCAACAAAAGCCCAACAAATCCGATCACGCAGAGCGTCGAAAACAAAGCATTTTGCCATAGGGTCCGCCAGAGCCTGCGCCGTGACAGCGGCACCGCTAGCACAACGAGTGCCGGCACAATTCCCGCTATGACAATCCAGAAAACAAAGGGGGGTGTGACGAGATGTTTGCCTTCTGTCCAGGTTGTGCTGACGACGTTTTGGATCATTTCCCGGTCAATCACGACCCCGAGCTCATCCATGTAATAAGACGTCACAGCAGAGACCACAAAAAGCCCCGCGATCAGCGGACGCAGGACCGACCGAAAAGCCAGTCCACCGAGCAAAGCGCAACACAAAGAAAAGAATGCCGCCGCAAACATCACCCCACTGGGATAATTGCCTTCGAAAACTTCAGCCCATAGGCCCCAAAACGTCTGGTTATAAATAGCAAAGAGCGTTGCAACAGCAACGACCACCAGCATCAAAGGATGCATCGCCCTGATCGGTATCATTGCTTAAGTCCTTTTGGCCGTTTTTGCGCGTTTTGAGAACCAATAAACGGGGATCATCACCAAGTAAATAGCATTAGAAAACAGAAGCGTATACCAAGGGAAAACAAACAGGCTAATCACAAAGGCAACCGCCAGCAAAATCACCGGCAACCGCATGGAGGCGGGGAAGGTTGTGCCCTTCAATGACATGGTTGGAAATGTGCCCACCGCAAGACCCGCACAGATCACGACAAATATGATGGCCACCTCGACATAACGGCCAGCGACATCCACCCCGGCCATGACCAAAAACAGCGGCGACAATCCCAAGCAGGCCAATGCGGGCGCAGGCACTCCTACAAAATCAACCGATTTAGCCCCATCCGATTGGCTGACATTAAAGCGCGCCAAGCGCAGGGCGCAGCAGATCGAAAAGATCATGACAGCGATCCACCCAAATCTCGCAGCATCCGAGTCCACAAAGATGGTAAAATAGATTACCAGAGGCGTCGCGATCCCGAAATTGAAAAAATCGGCCAATGTGTCCAATTCGGCTCCAATTTTACTCTCACTTTTCAAAGCCCGCGCCAGCCGGCCATCGGCGGCATCCAAAATCATTGCCAGAACCAACAAATACAATGCCACGCTGACGTTGCCCTGCAGCGCAGAACGCACCGCCGTCAACCCAACGCAAATGCCGAAAATCGTTACGATATTCGGTAACATCTTAGAAAGTGGCTCTCTTGGAGCGGAAGACGAAGATTTCATGTGACCCCAAAGAATCGCGCTATTTGACGGCGAAAACCAGACAGTTTTGTCGAAAACAATGCCGCCACCAAAAGTCCAGTTCCAGCACCCGATATTGTAGCAGAAATCGTATGCTTGTCCAACATAACCCGCGCGTACATTGTAAGTAGCAAAACCGGGATCACAATGACACCAAACCAAATACTGTACCGGCGCATTACAAAATAAGCGCAAGCCCCCGCAAGCGTTGAATGCCCCGATGGCATATTATGTTTGCTGGTTGTCGAATTGGGCCTTTGACCCAACCGCGTGCCCATGATTTCAACATCATTGAGTAGCCGCTTCGGACCATGTGACGCCAAAATCCCGGCAACCGTTATCATGCCCAATTGCTTCCAGCCCTCTTTGTCTTTCAAGACCAGGGCGAGCACAAAGGGTAGAAGCGTGTTAATGTGACGCCCATAATCTTCAAACGCCACAATCGCGGGTCGCTCATGCCCACCTTTTGAGACTGCATAATCGTTTTTCATATCGCTGGGATAGAAGGTCGCCGCAAGAATGATCAACACCACCATGCATATCACCACAGTATGGCGGTAGATAACCTTTAGCGGTTGGAACAAAAGTTCTTTGAATGTCATAGGCTGCCTACTGCTCATAATTGTTGAATATGTCAAACTCGGGTTTGTATATCTCACTGCGCAAACCGAAGGCGCCCATGACACTGTGAAATGGAAAGTCATGGGGGTGGGTCTCCTGACGAAGGATCGATTGAGGCGTCAGGTTGCGCGCTTGGGCAAACCCCTCGGAAATCCACACAAAAAATTGCACTTCGCGTTGCGCTTTGGGAGCAATTGCGTTGGGTGCACCATGCAAATAAAAACCGTTTTCACCCAGAGATTGACCGTGATCGGACACGTAGATCAATGCCGCATTTACATCGCTTAGGGCATCAAGCTGCGCGATCAAATCAGCAATCAGACTGTCCGTATAGCGGATCGTGTTGTCATAGGCGTTGTCCAAGGCCTCTTGCGAACAGCGCGACACCTGAACTGTATCACAGACCGGGGTAAAATACTCAAACTCCTTCGGATATTTGCTATAATATGCCGGGCCATGACTGCCAGTTTGGTGCAGGGTCACAAAAACACGCGCGCTCTGTGCCTGTTCAATCAAATCTCCCAATTGCCAATTCAAGAGCGCATCAGATCCGCCTTCGGGACAAGGCGCAGCCGCACAAGCCTCCAGAATGTCAGCCCGATTTTGGTACAGGTCCACATCAATCGGCGGCGGACCAGAGTTGTTGGACCGAAAAATTGTCGCAATGCCCTGGCGCTTGAGGTAGTTTGGGAGCGGCTCAAAGACCGTACGCGCTGATGCGTGGCGCCCTTCGTGGGTTAAGATACAGGCTGTAGACGAAATAGTATTCGTCGAACACGCCAGACCAGCAGGGAAAACCGCGAGATCATAGCGGGCAGTAAACGGGTTTGTCTCCCGCGCATATCCAAGAGCGGAAAAACGGTCTGCGCGGGCGGCTTCTCCAATGACCAAGACCACAACATCTTTAGGCGCTGAGGGCGCAGTCACAAAATATGCATCGGGCAATAGAACTTGTTCGCGGTTGTCCATAGCGACGCGATTGAAGTGCCGCGCGACGTTTACAACATAGGACCAAGGCAGAATTTTNCTGCCCATGCGCGATGCATGTCGGTCATACCAAAGCATTGTGAAAGAGGTTACGATGCTCCATGCNGCCAACACGCCAATCGCCCCAAGCGCCAAGGCTAGGCGCCAAATGCGCTTGGGAGCCTGCACTTTGATTGCTAAGACCACAACAGCCGGAATTATTCCCAGAAACAGCACATAAGGCAAAAGCGACAGATGCAAGAGCTCAGCGGTTTCGCGTTGGTCAGTGTTTAAGATATTCCCGACCATGGTACGATCAATTTCAATTCCGTAGGTCAGCATAAAATAGAGCGCAACCGCATTAACGATGAACAACACTGCGACCACCGTCTTCATCAGCCAAAGCGCAATGGTAGCCAGAATGCAGGCAAGGGCGGCGAAAAGGCAAAATTGCAGCACTTGCAACGATAAGATTTGCACCCAGCCCTCAACCGTATGCAGATCACTGAACCGCAACGCATAGGAGAGCAAAGGCGCTTGAAATGCTGCCAAAGTGAACACACAAACAGCAGCCGTAAAACTCACCAACCCAACATGTCTGGTTAGTATGTTTTTAAACCAATCGCGCACAACTATACATCTCCGAAAGGCAGCTGCGCATGATCGCAACCCCAACTGCTACCTACCTTTTCGGTCGCGGCACTGTCAATTGAGCTACAATCCCTTGTTTTTGTACGATGCGGCGACCTTTTGGATGCTGACCAGATAGGCAGCGGTTCGCAGATCTGGCACATCGGCACGCCGCCGCCACACCTCTGCCATGTCGTTGTATGCGCCGCGCATCGTGTCATCGAGGCCAGAGCGCACCAGTTCTAATTCACTGGCGCCTTTCAGATATTTCTCCTTAAAATTCGGAGTCAGCTGCCAATTGACGTTGCTGGATTTGCTCAACCGCTCCAACTCATTGACGATAAGCTGGTTGCGCGATTCCTCGCGGCGGCGTTCCATGCGGCCAAAGCGAATATGGCTAAGGTTTTTCACCCATTCGAAATAAGACACCGTCACGCCGCCCGCGTTGGCGTACATATCCGGGATAATCACCACGCCCCGCTCACGCAGGATCGCATCCGCCCCGGCCGTCACTGGCCCATTCGCCGCCTCGACGATCAAACGCGCCTGCACCCGATTGGCGTTATCACGGTGGATAACCCCCTCTAAGGCCGCGGGGATTAAGATATCACAATCTGCCTCCAAAACGCTGGCCCCGTCGGCGGTATAGCTGCCGCCTTCAAACCCCTTCACCCCGCCATGTTCGGCGATCCAGGTCTTGAGCGCCTCAATATCCAGGCCATCGGGGTTTTGCACCGCTCCGTCCCGCTCAATCACCCCGGTGATCCGCGCACCATCTTCTTCACTTAAAAATTTCGCTGCGTGATACCCCACGTTGCCAAGCCCTTGCACAATAATGGCCTTGGACTCGAGCTCCCCTGACAGCCCAGCCGCTGCGAGATCTTCAGGATGACGGAAGAACTCTTGCAAGGCATATTGCACGCCGCGGCCAGTCGCTTCCGTGCGCCCTTCAATCCCACCGCCGCTCACCGGCTTGCCAGTGACGCAGGCCCGGGCATTAATGTCCGTTGTATGCATCCGCTGATATTGATCAGCAATCCATGCCATTTCCCGCTCGCCCGTGCCCATATCCGGAGCCGGCACGTTTTGCGACGGGTGGATCAAATCACGTTTGATCAGCTCATAGGCAAAGCGTCGGGTGATTTGCTCTAATTCATGCTCATCATAGGCCAAAGGATCAATCCGCAGGCCGCCCTTNGAGCCGCCATAAGGTGCATCAACCAAAGCACATTTATAGGTCATCAAAGCGGCAAGCGCCTCCACCTCATCTTGGTTAACGCCCAAGCGCATACCGAATGCCACCTTTAACCGGCTCCATATGTTCCGAATGCACCGCACGATAGCCTGTGAATGTGGTCATCTGGCCGCGCAGGCGCACCCCAAAGCGCACCGTATAGGTGGCATTACAGACCCTAATCTTTTCCGCCAATCCCGGCGATAAATCCAAAAGCGCCACGGCGCGATTGAACATTATATCTACACTGTCGCGAAAACTTGGCTCAGATGCGTTGGCGTCCTTCATGAAACCTATCCTGAATAGCAGTTGAAATATACTGCCTTCAGCTTACCGCGGCTCATGTGAAATAAAACGCCTATTTTCTCATAATTTCATGTTCATTAAGGGAGAATCTGCGCGCTCTTCGAGCAAAACCGCTAAACTGTCCGACATAAATTTCGCCTCGGACGGCGCCGTCACCCCGCCGATACCGACCCGCGTGCCGAATTTCCAATAGAGGCCTGGGATCCAGGCCCGCTCTGTCTTGTTTTGCAAGGTCACAACGAAGCCATTGGAGGGTTTGAATGCGAACACGCCGCGCTCGACGCGCAAAATGTCATCCAACGCGGCCAAAACGCGGCCGTCTTCAAAATAGAGCCCCGAGGCGCGCAGCTCAATATGGCCCTTGGTGCCCCTTTGCATAGCGCGCGCCATCCACAGCACTGCCGCAGCAATCCCAACCAAGAACGCCTTATGCACAAATCCCGCATCAATGGTGGCCGTCAGGTATAAAAGCAAAAATCCGAGCAGCATCATGACAAAAAGGGCAAAGCCGCGACGCACCGTCGAGGCTTTGAGTCGCGCGATTACAGAATCTGACATTTCGGCCTTCCTCAAATTTCACCTTTGAGGCGGGCGCCTCGCGGTCTACCTGCCTTGAAACGCGCCAAGATGGAAGGTTAAACTTTGCCTTAGCGGCGCACCACCACCTCATAGCCGCGCTCTTCGGGTTCATCATCAATAAGTTCTTGCGGAAAGCCAGGAGCTTGAATGCTCAATCCGGTAGCCTCCTCCAGACGCTCAATGATCCGATCCGATTGCGCACGGACGCCATAGCGTTTTTGCCCATCGCTCATGATATCAATGATCATCGGAGAAATTTCCAAAGGCACGCCGTGATCATCGGCAATCTTTTGAAATAGGCCAATGTCCTTTTGCACCAAATCCATTGTGAAATTCACATCGCGCGATCCCGAAAGGATCAACTGGCTTTCGGTTTCATGCACAAAGGAGGTGCCAGAGGACATCGCGATGGCCTCATAGGTCATGCCAAGGTCCATTCCAGCGGCTTTCATCACGGTCAGTGCTTCGCAAACCGTGATCAAATTGGCTGTGGCGAGGTAATTGGTCATCACTTTCAAAGTACTGGAATTGCCAATCTCTCCCACATGCAAAATGCGCCGCCCCATATGGGTTAGGATTGGCAGAACCTTGTCAAAGGTCGCACGGGTGCAGCCGGCATAGATAGAAATATTGCCCGTGTCGGCCCGATGGCAGCCGCCTGACACGGGGCAATCCACCGCTTCACCGCCCGCGGCCAAAACCAAAGCCCCAAGCCGCTTCACCTCACTGGCATCTGTCGTTGACATCTCCATCCAAATCTTGCCGGGCCCGACATGCGGCAACATCTCACTGACCACCGCATCACAGGCGGCAGGGCTGGGCAGGCAGGTAATGACGGCATCACAGTCCTGCATCAATTGCGCTGGGCTTGACCCGTCTTTGGCCCCACGCGACACAAAATCTGCCACAAAGCTATCGTTAAGATCATGAACGCTGAGATCCATGCCGTTGCGCAGCAAACTGCCCGCCAATTTGCCCCCAACATTGCCCAAGCCAATAAATCCAACTTTCATGTCTTCTCTCCCAAATGAACTTTGACCGTAGAAAAGCAACCATTGGCGACATGTCGCCCTCATTTGCGACGCTTGTCATCCGGCTTGTGATTTTGCAGTGTGTTTTCATGGAAAACCCAGACGATCTTGCCGCTGGCATTGAAACCACACCGCAATTCAAAAGATTTTCGCAACGCAATGATGTGTTCTCCCGCGCATTTTGGGACGATACCGTCCGCAGTGCGGCGTCACAGGCCTTTTTTGCGAGCTATCGCATGGAAGCCATCCCCCGCCGGGGCGACGGATTCACGCAAAAAGATTTTGCCCTGCGCAATGCCAGTTGGTTGATTTCGGACATTATGACAGATCGTTTCGCCGCCGACGGCAGGCGCGAAGGCTTCCAAGCCCCCATCAGCAATGACACGCCCGTGGCTGGAGAAAAAGTACATTTTGAAACCCCAAGCGCCGCCAGCGCCAATGTCAAAAAAGCGGCAGTTTTCTTTGGTGCAGATCTCTGCGGCGTGACCGATCTGGATCCCCGCTGGCTTTATGAGGATCGGGTCGATGTGCGTGACATGTCCACAGCGCCCCTTGGCCTGCCAGAGGGGCTAACGCATGTGGTGGTGCTCGGCCACGAGATGGATCTCGAATTGGTCCGCAGTTACCCCTCCGCCCTTGGAGGTGCCGCCACGGGGCGCGAATACAGCCATGAGGCGGCCATTGTCATGCAGCTGGCGGCCTATATTCGCAATCTGGGCTATCAGGCCGTGGCCTCCATGAACGACACCGGCCTGGTCATCCCCATGGCAGTGCAAGCAGGCTTGGGCGAATACGCCAGAAATCAATTGGTTATCACGCCGCAGTTCGGGCCGAGGCTGCGGTTCTCAAAAATTTTTACCGATATGCCTCTGGCGACGGACCGGCCGAAACGACCGGGGGTCGCGAAATTTTGCGATATCTGCACCAAATGTGCCGACGCCTGCCCGGTCAAAGCCCTCCCGCTGGACCCACCCAAATTTGGTGGCGGCCCGTCTGCCATTCAAGGTGTCAAAAAATGGACCTCTGATGCGGAGAAATGCTTTTCGTTTTGGACCAAACTCAGCAGTGATTGTGCGATTTGCATGCGCGTTTGCCCCTTCAACCGCGACTTCAGGAGCTGGCCGCAAAGGCTTTGGCTCAAATTAGCACTCTCACCGGCGCGAGGTCTAGCGCTCTGGCTGGACCGCTGGCGCCAGGGACGGTTGAAACCCGCGCAATGGTGGTCACGACCGTGATATTGATTTCACATCGCTGTGGCTTATCTCTCAACTAAGCCAAAAAGGATAAGCTCATGTCACTACGCCCCACACTTGAAACACGGCAAGCCACCCCCACCTTGGAAGGGGCCGGCGTCAAACTGCACCGCGCTTTTGGATTTCAAGATCCCTCGGAAATGGATCCGTTTTTGCTCTTTGACGATTTTCGCAATGAATTGACGGAAGATTTTGAAAAGGGCTTTCCGTGGCATCCGCACCGCGGCATTGAAACCATCACCTATGTGCTCTCGGGCAGTGTGGAACACGGCGATAGCCTTGGAAATAAAGGCACGCTCGGCGCTGGCGATGTGCAATGGATGACCGCGGGCCGGGGGATCATGCATCAAGAAATGCCCCAGGGCAATCGCAACGGACAGATGCATGGCTTCCAACTTTGGGGAAATTTACCCGGCAGTTTGAAGATGACGGACCCGAGATATCAAGATGTGGCCGGCAAGGAAATTCCCGAGGTCATTGACGATGATGGCACGCGCGTGAAGGTGATTGTCGGTGAATATTGGGGTAAAAAAGGTCCGGTCGACGGGATAGCCGCCGATCCGCAATATCTCGACATATATGTGCCACCAGGGGTTCAAAAGACCTTTAAAATAGATACGTATCGTCGGGCCTTTGCCTATGTCTTCGAGGGTGCCGCGGCCTTTGTGGATGCGGCGAAACCCACAGGCGTGCTGCTGGAAAAAGAAGTGGCCGGCCAAGAGGTGAATATCCGTGATCTTTCGGGCAATCGCACATTGATCCGCTTTGGCAATGGCGATGAGGTCAGCCTACAAGCCGGCGCAGAGGGCGTGCGGTTTTTGCTAATCTCGGGCGCTCCAATTGATGAGCCCGTCGCCTGGCACGGTCCAATCGTCATGAACACCCGCGAAGAGCTGATGCAAGCCTTCAGTGAATTGCGCAACGGCACCTTTATCAAGCCAGCGCATTAACCCCCAAAGTTTGGCGCGCCAAAGCACAATATTGGCGCGTCAACTCTTCGCTGGACAATCGACCATCTTCGCGGAACCAATCCACCACCCCAGTGAGCATGGCGATCAAAGCAAAACTGGTGATTTTGGCGTCCGGGACCTTAAAATCTCCCGACAACGCCCTTTAGAATCATATCATAAACAATCTTTTCATAGCGGCTGCGCTTTTCTTCAATCGCCTTGAAGTTCTCCTCGGTGAGATTGCGCAGCTCCATGTAGGAGATGAAAACCAACTCCGGGCGCTGGATGTGAAAATCCAGATGGAAAGCCACAAAATGATCGAGAGCCGCAACCGGATGGCTCGGCACTTGTTCTTCGGCCCAGCGGGTCAAAAGATCAGCCATATGACCGTGCAAAAGATCAAATAAAAGCGCTTGTTTATCGGGGGTGTAATTATAAATAGCGCCCGCCTGCACCCCCACCCGCGCCGCAATTTGGCGCATGGTCACAGCTGCAAAGCCATAGCGCGCGAAAAGCTCAAGCGCGGATTGCTTGATTTTTGGGCCAGTAATTTCCGAATGTGAACCAGTTTTGCGCGCCATGTGGAGATATTAACTGAACCAGCGTTCAGATCAATGATCATTGCTTGCTGCAGATCACTTTGCGCGCTACGTCACTCTCATGACAGGACGCGATTCCATATCTCATCTCTGCCTCGCAGCTGTGCTGGCCGGTTGCGCCTCTGTTCCTCAGCTCAATGAGACTCAACCGACCGCACAACAGGCCGGTGCCTACCCCACGTTTCTCTCAGCCAGCGACTTACGCGCCGCTGTCGGCACAGATATGAACTCCCAGCCCGCCGAAGAGCTTTCCGGGCAGGCGCAATTGGACCAAAGGGCAAAGGCGCTGCGCAGACGGGATCTGACGGGCGAGTAAGCCCAAGCCGACCCGAAAATATCTGTTAAATTGACTGAGTTCCACGCCCGCCCCCGTTGCGGTTTCGGGGGTTTACGACTAGACACGGACGACAATTTCGTGACCGGAAGGAAGTAACCATGACCGCGGCTCCTCTTAGACTTGGTATTGCAGGGCTCGGCACTGTTGGCGTCGGCGTTTTGAAAATGATCCAAAAAAATGCAGCCTTGATCACGCAGCGCACTGGCCGCGCCGTCACAGTGTCTGCCGTCTGCGCCCAATCGCGTGGTAAAGACCGCGGAGTCGATCTGTCAGGCTATGCTTGGGAAGATGATCCGGTCGTCTTGGCCAAACGGGATGATGTGGATGTCTTTGTCGAATTGATCGGCGGCAGCACAGGCCCCGCCAAACAGGCCACACAGGCCGCCATTGCCGCTGGCAAAGATGTGATCACGGCCAACAAAGCCATGTTGGCAGAACATGGGCATTCACTGGCCCTCAGTGCAGAAGCTGCCGGGCGTGTGATCCGCTATGAAGCCGCCGTTGCTGGCGGCATTCCCGTGGTGAAAGCACTGACCGAGGGCCTGGCGGGTAATGAGATTCAACGCGTTCTGGGGGTCATGAACGGCAGCTGCAACTATATTCTCACGCGTATGGAAGATGCCGGTCTGACCTATGAAGAGGTCTTTGCCGAGGCCGATGGCCTAGGATATCTCGAAGCAGATCCAAACCTTGATGTGGGCGGCATTGATGCGGCGCATAAATTGGCAATTCTCGCCTCCATTGCCTTTGGCACAGAGGTCGATTTTGCATCTGTTGTGATCGAAGGTATTGGAGCCATCACCATTGAGGACATTCATGCCGCTGCCGATATGGGGTATCGCGTCAAACTTTTGGGTGTCGCGCAACAGACCGGCCGCGGGCTTGAGCAACGCATGACGCCCTGTTTGGTTCCGGCCAATTCGCCCTTTGGCCAACTCCAAGGGGGCACCAATATGGTGATCCTAGAGGGCGGCGATGTGGGGCAAATCGTGCTGCGCGGGGCAGGCGCTGGCGAGGGGCCAACGGCCTCTGCCGTCATGTCAGATGTGTGGATCTCGCGCGCGGTCTGCGGCTCAATACCTTTGGGCAGGCGGCGACAGGATTGGTAAAATCTCAACCGGCCATGACGGCAACAACCGCGCCGTTTTATTTGCGCCTGCAATTGCTCGACAAGCCCGGTGCCTTGGCCAAAGTGGCCGCTGTTATGGGCGAAGCGGGAGTCTCCATCGATCGGATGCGCCAATATGGCCATGATGCCGAGCAAGCCCCTGTGCTCATCGTCACCCATAAGACAACCCGCGCAGCGATTGATCAGATTTTAGAAGATTTTACCAAGACGCAGGTTGTTGAGGGCCAGCCGGTTGCTCTGCGCATTGAAGCGGTGTGATGGGGCCTGCCCGAGCTCGAACACGGGCTTTGAGCGCCAATTGCTCAGAACTGCAGACCTGTTAGCGCGCACAGTCTTGCCACGACCGGCATCGCTGCGCTAGGGCAGGCAAAATGTATAAAGGAAACTCATATGTCTGATGCCACAGAATTTCGCGATCGCGCTCTTTCTTTAGGACTGGCCCGTGTCGCCGAACAAGCCGCGCTGGCCTCTGCCAAACTGATTGGTCGCGGCGATGAAAAAGCGGCAGACCAGGCCGCTGTCAACGCCATGCGCACACAGTTGAATCTTTTGGATATCGCAGGTGTGGTTGTCATTGGCGAGGGTGAGCGCGATGAGGCGCCGATGCTCTATATTGGTGAGGAAGTCGGCTCGGGCAACGGGCCTGCGGTTGATATCGCGCTTGATCCTCTCGAAGGAACGACATTGACCGCGAAAGACATGCCCAACGCTTTGACGGTGATCGCCATGGGGCCGCGCGGCTCCATGCTGCATGCTCCAGATGTTTACATGGAAAAACTTGCGGTGGGGCCAGGCTTGCCGGAGAATGTCGTTTCCTTGACCATGGAGCCAGCAACACGGGTTATGGCGCTGGCGGCTGCAAAAAACTGCATGCCGGAAAATATCACTGTCTGCGTCCTTGAGCGTCCACGCCATGAGGCGATGATTGCCGAGTTGCGCACCACGGGCTGCGCCATTCGCCTCATCACCGACGGCGATGTTGCTGGCGTTATTCACTGCGCGGAATCAGATACGACCGGCATTGATATGTATATGGGGCTCGGTGGCGCGCCCGAGGGAGTTTTGGCCGCCGCCGCCTTGAAATGTATGGGCGGGCAAATGTGGGGCCGGTTGACCTTCCGCAATGATGATGAGCGCGGCCGGGCCGCCAAGGCCGGAATAACCGATCTGGACCGGATTTACAGCCGCGATGAAATGGTGACGCAGGATGTCATTTTCGCCGCCACAGGTGTTACGGATGGCTCCATCCTTGCAGGCATCAAGCGCGAACCGGGATTTTTGACCACGGAAACCATTTTGATGCGGTCCAAAACCGGCTCAGTGCGGCGCATGACCTACCGCGCGCCGTCACATTAGAATGTATCTGGGCGTCGAACAGTCAATCTCAAATCGCCGGTGGCTCGGGCCCGCTCTCGCGATTGAACGAGACGCTTTGACGCTCCATCAACAGAGCGATTTGCCACTGCCTCTGTGCTATGTGATGGCCCGTTTGGGGGTAGCTCCGACCGAGGTCGCCGATTTCCTAAACCCGACCCTCCGCGCCAGTATGAGCGATCCGCTCTCTCTCAAAGATTGCGCCACAGCCGCAGAGATTCTGCTCACAGCCATTCAAAATCAACAAAAAATTGCTATTTTTGCCGATTATGACGTCGATGGCGGCACGTCTGCGGCCTTGTTAATTGATTTTCTCCANCAATTTGCCATTCAACCCACCCTCTATGTGCCCGATCGGATCACCGAGGGTTATGGNCCCAANCCCNAAGCGATGGCAGCTTTGGCAGAGAGCCATGATCTGATCATCTGCGTGGACTGCGGNACCCTAGCCTATGAGGCNCTTGAAGCGGCGCGGGCCGCAGATGTGGTGGTTTTGGATCACCATTTGGGCGCAGAGACCCTGCCCGAGGCGCGGGCCGTGGTGAATCCCAACCGGCAGGATGAGACGGGCGATTTGGCCCATCTTTGCGCGGCGGCCGTGGTCTTTATGGTTCTGACCCAAGTGGCCCGGATGATGCGGGCAAATGGTCAAACCCCGCCCAATTTGATCAATTCGCTCGACCTTGTCGCCTTGGCGACAGTGGCCGATGTCGCGCCCTTGATCGGGGTAAACCGGGCCTTTGTGCGGCAGGGTTTGAAAGTCATGGGCCAGCGCAAACGCGTGGGACTAAACGCCCTGTCGGATGCAGCGGGTCTGAATGCTGCGCCAAGCGCCTATCATCTTGGCTATGTCTTGGGACCGCGAATCAATGCCGGTGGGCGAATTGGCAAAGCGGATTTGGGGGCTCGGCTTTTGGCCTGCAGCAACCCGCATGAGGCGGCTGTCATGGCGGAAAAATTGGAAGAGCTGAACACCGAACGGCGCAGCGTTGAGGCCATGGTGAGACTGGCGGCGCTGGAGCAGGCAGAAGCGCGCGGACTGGACTTACCGCTGGCTTGGGCCGCAGAAGAGGGCTGGCATCCTGGCGTGGTCGGTATTGTTGCCGCGCGGCTGAAAGAAAAAACCAACCGCCCCGCCGTGGTCATTGGCTTTGATGGCGACAGTGGCAAAGGCAGCGGCCGCTCTGTCAGCGGGATTGATCTGGGTGCCGCGATCCATAAATTGGCGCGCGAAGGGTTAATCACGTCGGGAGGCGGTCACAAAATGGCGGCGGGCCTATCGCTCACCCGTGCGCAACTCGAACCGGCCATGGAGCGGTTGGGGCAATTGCTCGATGCCCAAGGCGCTGGCGCACTGGGTCCGGCAGATCTCAAAATTGACGGCACATTGATGCCAGGCGGCGCCACGGTTGAGTTGATTGAGCAGCTTGAGCAAGCCGGCCCCTTCGGCGCGGGCGCCTCTGCGCCGCGATTTGCTTTTCCCGATTGCACCATCGCCTTTGCAAAGCCGGTGGGAGAGTCGCATCTGAAAATCACCCTCAGCGATGGGTTCGGGACAAAATTAGACGCAATTTGCTTTGGCGCATTTGATGGCCCTCTCGGCCCCGCGCTCACCGCGGCCCAGGGTGGAAAAATGCACATCGCTGGGCGTTTGGAGATCAACACTTGGGGGGGGCGCTCACGTCCACAACTGCGCATCGAAGACGCCAGCCCCGCCTAACACCCTGCCAAAACTGGGAACGCAAAAACATCGATAAAAAGTAAAGAATCGACTTGCCACCCGCTGCAGCTTTCCATAAATAGCGGCCTATCAGCAGTGTCCCGTTCGTCTATCGGTTAGGACGTCAGGTTTTCAACCTGAAAAGAGGGGTTCGATTCCCCTACGGGATGCCATTGGCTTTCTGTGCAGTGCGACCCAAATGAAACCGCAAGCTTGCGGCGGGCACTATCGCTCGGAAAATGCTCCGCAGCCATGCCATTTCCTGAAAAATTCCGAACCTCGCGCCCGGGCATCCCATCCCTTCATCAAGAGTTCGGCTGGCAACACCAGGCAAATGCCATATAGAAAATCTCATAAAAAGACCCGCCAATTGCTTGGCGGGCCTCAAACCTAATTGTAGTGCCGCACCTAAGCGTTGCGGCGTGCAATCTCGGTCATGAAACGGTCTCGGATGACAACCGGATCTTTTGTGATAACCGGCACTTTGATATTGCCGCTCTCACATTTGGACACGATCACAGTCATTTTCTGCGACTCAATCGCCGCTTTGAGCACCGCGCCAGTTTCTTCGGCCTGGCATTCGATCACCGTCTCACAGCCACAGGCCTTCGCCACAGCCGCCAAAGAGGTTTTCCCGCCCGCATAGGTGGGCTGATCCCCCGTGGAGCCGTAGCTGCCATTGTCGATGATCAAAAGAATGAAATTGTCAGCCACGTTATTTGCAATCGTGGGCAATGTGCCGAAATTGGTCAGAACAGAACCGTCACCGTCAATGGAGATCACGGTTTTATCTTGCGCCAGCGCAACCCCAAGACCGATGGATGATGACAGGCCCATGGTGCCAAGCATATAGAAATTGCTGGCTTGGTCGTCGATCATATGCAGCTCTTGGCTGGGCAGACCGATGTTACACACAACCAATTGGTCACGCAAAATTGGGGCGATATCGCGGATGATTTCAGAACGGATCATATTAATAACCTCCCCAGAAGGTCGCATCAGTCAAAATTGCCACCGGTTTGTTGCACATGAAAGTGTATTTCAAAATCGCATCCAACTCCTCCTCATCACCTGACTTATGGAAGTGATAGGTTGGGATGTTCAATTGGTCGAGCAGAGCTTTGGTG
>JGI20159J14440_10000409_pt1 | contig 32638 bp, 33 predicted proteins | sample COG_09_FD_14440 | JGI IMG/M metagenome (IMG submission 14440) | reverse complement strand
TGTCTTATTAGATATAAATTTTTTTTGGCCATTGTAAGTATTTTTTAAGTTCTTTTTCTATAAATTTTAGTTCTTTATTTGATAAATATTTTTTTGCTTTAAACAGATTCTTTTTTGAGTTTGATATATCAAAATTTTTTCTTTTCAAGTTTTTTATTTTGAGAAATTTAACTAATTTTTTTGACTCTTTTTCATGATTTAATATGAAATTTTCATATTTCATTTTTATTAAAAGGTTGCTTTCTTTTGCTTTATCATAATTTTTCATTATACTTTTATACCATTCACAAAAAATTTTAATATCATGACCTGGATATGCTAAAGATTTTCTTGTTTTCATGCTTGAAAAAATACTTCTTGGATCCCTTGTAATCAAAACGATTTTTCTATTATCAAAATACTGTGTAGATTTAATTGGATCCCAAAAATTTCCCCCTTGATCAATTACATAGTTTGTTTTTTTTCCTGATAGAATAAATAAAATTTTATTTAAAAATATTTTTGTTTTTTTTAAAAAAATTTCTTTTTCTATCGGAATTCTCATTTTACAAAATTTTACTTCTTGGGATGATTTGCTAATTCTGAGTATTCTCCATTTGACTTTATCGTTAAAATCAAACCCTAATCTAAAAAATTCTGGTAAGCCATAATAACTTATTAAACTTATTTCTTTTAAGTATTTTTCAACTTCGTTAAAAAAATTTGAATTATAATGATATTTTTTTTTATTTTTTACTTTTGAAGAAAGATTTTTTAAATTTAAAATATATTTTTCAAACTCATTAAAAAAATAAGCTGAATTATTTACACTAAAATTTTCATATAAACCTTTATACAAATTATGAATACCTCCTGGATCATGTAATAGTCTAAATTCAGCCTCTAAATTAAAAGGATTTGTAAAATCATTTCTATTTAATAGATAATCAGAAATTAAACCAGCACCACTTAAACCTGGACTTGCCGTAATAACTTTTAAATTTTGCATTAATTAACTAAATGACCTTACAATTTTTCTTATTAAATTTTTAATAGTAAATTGTCTGATTAGTACTTTTTTAGATACAAATAAATTTTCATCATTTTTTTTTAAAATTTTTGCTATTCCTGAACTTTTAAAGTTAAATGTTAAATCAAAATTATTTGTATTATTGTTGTATATGTCCAAAATTTTATGAAATGTTTCATGATTATTGATTTCACTATTAAAATTATCTCTTTCATTTTTTTTTGAATATAGCAGCCAACTGACATCATCAATTAACAAAATGCCATCTTTTTTTAAAAATGGATAATAATGATAGAAAATTTTTGCAACATGTTCTGCATCGTGAAAACTATCAATATAAATTAAGTCAATTTTTTTTGGTATATAACTTTCAACTAATTTAAAGTTATCATCTCTACCGTGAATGAATTTCCATTTTTCTGAATTAAATTTTCTTGAATTATCATCAATGTCTACTGAGTATAAAAATCCATTTTTTTTTTCACATATATTCAAAAATAATTGAGTTGATAGACCATGCCTTACTCCAAATTCTAATATTACTGGGTCTGTTAATGAGTTTAAGTAATTTAGTGTAGTTTCTTCTAATTTTATTATATAATCGTTTTTTTCCATTTTTTAATATTAATTAATTATATATTTAAATTTTTTTTATACTTTTAATTTAGTCTTTATATTAAAATATATATTTTAATATACAGTTAATTCATTTTTTTTTTTAAACTAGACTGAGTTTTGTTTAAAATTGTATCTTTGAATAAATCTATGTTTATGAATTTCCATTCAACATCTTTATAAATTTTAAATTTTTTAACAATTCTTTTATTAAACATTTTAATGATATGGTTGAATTTCATTATTGATTTTTTGTTAATTTCATTTGGAAACCCAGAAAATCCTTGTTTTTTAAAAACATATTCTTTATCAAAATATTTAACAAATAAATTTTTCAAAATAATTTTTGTCTTAAATTCTTTTTTGTTATTTAAATTAATTTTAAACTTTGCTGGCATATTAATAATTTCTTTAATTACATCTTTTTGTACAAAAATGTTTCTTATTTCTATAGAATTATCTGACCCAATCATATCATTACATGCATTTCCTACTTTAACTGATTGAATAAAATAATCACAAAATAAATTAGTTTGAATATTTATTTCTTCTCTATTTTTTAAAAAACTATACTTTATTTTTACTCTTCTTCTAAAATCATTAATTTTTTGATTATATTTTTTATCTTTAATTTTAAATTTTTTTAAAATATTTTTATTAATTGATGAATAGGGCGATAAACTTAGATTATTTGATTTCCAATCTAAATCTTCATAAATTTTATATCCACCAAACAACTCATCTGCTCCATCAGCAGCAAAATATACTTTGCATTTTTTTTTTTTAAAAAATTTGGATATTTGATGAATTCCAACAACACTGTGTGTATAAACAGGCAACATACTGTTTTTATATATTGATATAAGATCGTTAAAATATTTAATTGGTGTAATATTTATTTTGAAGATTTTTGTTTTAAAAAATTTTTGAAATTTACTAATACATTTTGTTATCTCATCTTTGCTATCATGATGAAGAGTGGCTAAGATATTAGGTTTTTTAATTTTATTTATTATTGCTGATTGAAGTGATGAGTCTATACCTCCAGAAAATATGCAAGCAAATTTTCTTTTAGGAATCATCTTTTTAGCTTGATTAATTAGTATATTTTCAATTTTATTAGTGGCACTAAGTTCAGAAAGTTTATAGTTAGCTTTAAATTTTTTTACATCTATCCAATCTATTGGATTTTCAAAAAGTTCTTTTTTTATATTTAAATTTAAAGCGTTAACCTTTAAAAATGAACCAGGATTTAAAACTTTTATATTTTTATAGCATGTATTGTTAAATGGAGTTAAATGTCTTGTTACAAAATAATTTTTAATTTCAGTTTTATTAAATTTAATTTTTGGATTAAATTTTAAAATAGAACTTATATTTGAAGAAAAAATAATTTCATTTTTGGACTGATACATATATAAATTTTTTTCTCCTTGAGTATCATTGGCTATTATAATCTCGTTAGTTATTTTATCATATGTAATGTAGGCAAACATACCATCTAATAATATTGGTATTTGTTCTGGTTTAAGTTTTTCATGTAAATTTACTAAAATTTTTGTATCTGAAACTTCGTTATTCGGTTCAATTTTAAGATATTTTTTCGCAAGTTTTTTATAATTATATATCTCCCCATTGAATGCTATATGATAACGACTTGTTTGTGATTTTATGGGAGATCTTAATTTTTTATTTAACTTACCAGTTATATTCAAAATTGTATTTCCAATAAAAATTAATCCATCATTATAAAAACCATACTTAGAGTCATCAGGTCCTCTTTTTTTTAAATTTTCTAAAATAGAAAGACAATTTTTTTTATCTACTTTTTTTTTTTTTGAAATGACTAAAAATATTCCACACATATTATAATTATTATTGTATTTAAATTAATTATTTTTAATATTTTTTTTTATTAAAAATGCACCTGGATAAATTTGTTTAACTTCAAAACTTTCATTAATTTTCATTTTTTTTTTTATATTATCAATTCTTTGTTTTATTTCTTTATCAGTTAAATTAGGAAATTTTTGTATTGCAAATTTTATATCTGCACTAATTTTTTTATCAAACAATGATTTAATAACTATTAAATAATAATACATTTTAGATTTGATTTTAAAATAAGTTAAACTTAAATAATTTATTTTTTTATCTTTAGTGACTTTACTTTTTTTGTTTAATTCCTTCGAGAAGCATCTAATCATGTTTTCTACCGAACAATTTCCTTCAATTAAATTATACATATTCATTTTTAATTTTTCATAATTTTCTTTTAAAAGAATTTCAAAAACTTTTTTATCAGTATTTCTATTTGTAAAATCATTGATTTTTTCAATCAAAATATCTGTAGAGTTTACTTGTATACCGGTAATTTTTGGGAGTTTAAACATAACATCTTTATCAATTACGGGTGTAAAATTATAATTCATTTTTTTTAATAAAAATGCTTCAACCGAAGTTGTGCAATTTGATGAAATGGTAAAATTTGAAGCAATCATCCAGCTACATGTATTGATATCATCATAGACTGTGTGCACATTATTATATTTTTTAGACAAATCATTCCATATTTTATGATCTTCTGACATGTGTGGTCTGATAACTAATTTTTCTTCTGGATATTTTTCTACAAATTTGTTTACAAAATCTAACGTTTTTTTTAATGTTTCTTTTTGAAGTTTTTCCATTCTGAGTCCATTCGTATAAACAAGGGAGTCAGTATCGAATGATTTACTTTGTAAAACTTCTGGTCTTTTTTCTTTCCAGTTGCTGTAAAAATGATTTGCAAAAGTAAAAAATGTATTCAATAAAAAAAATTTACCAAATTTTTTTTTTATTTCCAAAGCATCATCATAATATATTTGGTTAAGTGGGTCTTTAAGTATATCTATTCGTGAACTTCCAGTTTTATAAATCTTATTTTTATGTTCAGTTAAATGATTTGAGAGCAATTGATAATCATCCTGACCCCATGTAAAAATATAATCTATATACTTCAAATTTTCTTTATATACTCTTCTTTGAATAAAATCTTCAGGACTAAAATACATTAAACCTTCTTCATCCATAACAGAAAGAGAATGGCCAATAGACTTTATTTCTACTATTTCTTTAAGATAATTTTTACCAGCACTCTTGAGAATTACCATTCCAGATTTTAAAAATCTTTTATTTTTATAAAAATTATTTTTTTTACATATTACTACTTCATAATCGTTTAGACATGCCTTAATTGCAAAATAGCACCTGGAGTCCAATTCTCTTTTTTTAACTTCTAATACTAGGTATATTCTTTTATTCATCTATTACTTTAAAAAAAAACTTTTTTTATTTATTTTAGTTAATTTAACTTTTTTTTTACGTACCAGATATTCTGCAAATTCCAAATCCAATGGATAATTAATATCGAAAGAGACAAACTTATTATTAAAATAAGGAATAATTTTTTTACCAGTTATTGTTTTATATTTAGTTAAATTTGATATTTTAGAAATTTCTAGACTTGCATTTTGAACAAATATTTTAGGTAAGGATTTATATTGAGAATTGTAAGTTGGTTGATTCAATATTTTTTTTTTCATTAATGGAAATATATAATTGTTTTTCTCTTTCCACATTTTTCCTGGATGTTCTTTAACTATAGAAACTGCCCGCAGTGAGTCACAATTTTTATATTTTTGATATTTTTTCCATGCATCTATTATAATAGATGTATTCCTAAACGGATTTGTAGGCCTTAAAATAAAAAAATGTGTAAAAAAAATTTTTTTTTTTTTATATAAATCTATTGTATAATTAATCCAATCATAATCTGGTGATTTTGATGATGAAATTTTTTTTGGTCTCAAACTTAATACCTCTGCTCCATAGTATTTTGCAATTTTCGCATATTTTAATGAGTCTGTAGAAACTACTACTTTTTCAAATAATTTTGATTTAATAGCAGATTGTATAGCATAAGCTAGAAGTGGGTGTGAGAAAAAATTTTTAATATTTTTGTGTTTAATCCTTTCTGAGCCTTGTCTTGCTGGTATTAAAGCAATAATCCTTTTTTTTATATTAAGACTCATTACTTCAATTTTATATCTTTTAATTTTGTACTTTTAAGACCGCCAAAAAATTTTAATCCATGTTTTGCCTCTACTCTAACCCTGTCATTAAAATGTGGTGTGGATGCTTCTATTATTGAACAATTAGTTAGTGCTTCTTCTTGATGAATTAATCCTGGTGCAAAATGAAATACATCACCTGCTTTACAAATTCTTTTTATTAATTTACCTTTTTCATTCTCATATCTAATAAGTAATTTTCCTGACAAAACATAACCACATTCATTTTTTTTTCTATGATATTGTAATCCACCTTTTTTTCCTTTTTTCATTTTTAAAATTTTTAAAGAAATTTTTTTTGGTATTAAAGCTAATAAAGTTTCAGACCCCCATTCACGCTTACCCATATTTTTTGGATAAGGAAAAATGTTGTGTTTTATTTTTTTCATCAAAGAGTTTTGTGATTATTCAACATCCTCATTAGTTATGAGTTCATCTTTACTAATATCTTTATTTAATTTTTTATTTAACAATTTTTCATACTCATATGGTTTAAGTCCTCCTCCAGGAGATTTAAATGCAAGATTGTTATAATCTAATATGTGGCCTTTTTTAAAATTTCTAGCTGAAACTATTGATTTATACATCTTCTTCAAAGGAGCCTCCTCTGAAGGTAATAATTTTTTATCACTAGAACCTAACATTAAAGGTATTCTATTTAAGTTTCTTATTAACTTTTCTAAACCTTGCGGTTCTAAAGAAAATGCATGATCTGTTCCTTTATATGCCCTATCTAGAGTAAAGTGTTTTTCAAAAACTCTGGCTCCTAACATATAAGCTATTGGAGCTGCATCTATTCCATTTTCATGGTCAGACAAACCAATAGTAAGTTCTGGGTATTGTTTTATTAATTCTGTTATAACATTTAAATTCATATCTTTTATATCTGCAGGGTAGGAAGCTGTACAATGTAAAATTATTAATTTTTTATTAATTTTTATTATATTTTCATACGCTCTTCTTACATCTTCAAAAGAACCTCCTCCTGTGCTTAAAAAAATTGGTTTATTTGTCTCAGCAATTTTTTTTTGCAAAGGCGTATTTATTAAATCTGCTGAAGCAATTTTATAAGCGGGCATATCCAATTTTTCTAAAAAAATTAAACTTTCCTCGTCAAATGGAGTACATAAAAATGAAATATCAATTTCCTTTGAATATAAAATTAGCTCTTTATATTGATCTTCTGAAAATTCTAAAAACTCTCTATGTTCACCATAGGTTTTCCCATAACTATTCTTATTATCATAAGGCTGATTAAAAAATGAGCTTGTAAATAAATCTTTGTTACTTCTTTTTTGAAGTTTTACTGCTGAAGCACCACAATTTTTAGCTGCTAAAAAAAGTTTCTTTGCTAACTCAACTGATCCCTTATGATTGTGTCCAATTTCAGCTATAACAAAACTCTTGTCTTTAACTAATTTTTTTTGGAATATATTTTTAATCGACATTTGTAGTTTTAAAATTTTTAAGATTATAATAATAATTTAAACGGTAAATAACTCTTTTACAAATAAATAAATCAGTTTGTATAATCTAAAGTCTATCCTCTGGACACAGCATAGATATAGAATTTTTGATTTGAAAATTAATAGTTTTGTTTTTATTACTTAAATATTTTACTTTTTTAAAAAGACTTTCATGAGTAATTGGGCAAATAAATTCTGTCTTATCATTATTTTTCTTACTTTTATTTTTATTTTTTTTTAAAATAACTATTTCTGATCCATTAATATAAGATCTGAGTTCCATTATATCCCTATAAATAAGTTTATAATCTAATCTCTTAAAGTCACTATCTCTTATTTGGGTATATCCTTTTTTAAAAATATTTTTTTTTGATGAATTAGATCCAAATTCATATGATGGTTCTATGAGAATAATTATATTAGAGGAAACTCTCACAAGCTCTTTCACAATTTTGAGGTATAAACTAGGAACCTGCTCTATAACATGAACTGTATACACCATATCAAATGAATTATCTGGAAATGGCAATTGAGATGCATCTGCTCTTGCTAAAAAATCTATTTTTCTATTTGTTTTAATAAAATTTTTTTTTCCATCAGCTAATCTTTTTAAAGATATGTCTATTGCACCAACTTTTTTTGGTTTTTTTTTTATCTTTTTTAAAAAATCATCTAAGGTAACTAATTCTCCAGCTCCAACTTCTAAAATTGAATTTAAATTGAAAAATTTATATAATCTTTTAAGACATGTTCCATAATATGGTCTTATCAAACCTTTGCACTCAATAATTTTATTTTTTTCATTTATTGCTATAAATTTTAATTTATTGATATTTTTATGAAGCTTTATGTATAGACCAGATATTTTTTCATATTTTGCATGGACAGTTTCTAATGATCTTGGTAATGAAAATTTGGATAATCGCAGTAAGTTGAATTTTTTTAAAATTTTAACTACTAAATTTTTTAGTATTCTTCTTAAAATAAACAAAGTACTTAAGTTATATTTTTTGTCTATTTCCTGTATTTCTTTTTTTTTTAATTCTCTTAAAAATTTAATTTCATTATAATTAGGTAAAAGAAGTTTTTTAATTTTTTTTTTCATAAAGAATTATGATTTATTTTCAGTAACTTTACCGTTTTTTATTTCAATTACTTGATCACAATACTGTAAGGTAGATTTTTTGTGACTTACTAAGATAATAGTCTTATCTCCTTTCATTTTTTTTAAATCTTCTATTATTTTAGTTTCAGTATTTGAGTCTAAGGCGCTTGTTGCTTCATCAAAAATTAGAATAGATGGATCGTGATAGACAGCTCTAGCGATAGCAATCCTTTGGAGTTGCCCACCTGAAATTTTGGAACCTATTTCACCAACTTTTGAATTAATGCCATTAGGATTACTTAAAATGAAATTTTTTAATTTAGAAAATTCTATAGCTTTATTAATTTTATTATCATCAATCATATCTTCAGGAATTCCAAATCCAATATTATTTTTGATTGACTCATCACTTAAATATGGAGATTGTGGAACATACCCGATATCTCTTTGCCAAGAATTTAATATCTTATTAACAGGATGATTGTCTATAAATATAAATTGTTCATTTGTTGTTAGCAAACCCATTAATAAATTTATTAATGTACTCTTTCCTGAACCACTTTGTCCTATAATGCCAACTGTATCACCTTTATTAATTGTAAAAGAAACGCTATCAAGATTTCTAACTTTTGAAGATGGGTAAGAATAACTTAAATTTTTGACCTTTATTTTATCTAAAAGAGAATACCTCTTGTGAACATTTTCTTCATTTCTTAAAAATAATTTATGGTTTTTTTCTTCTTCTTTTTCATTTTTTAATTCATCATAAAGGGTATCCACTGTAGGCCCCTTATGAACAAAACTTTGAAGAGATCTCAATATTTTTGCGTATGAAGGCATTAATCTGAAAGCTGCCATAACAAAAAGTCCAATTAAAGGTAAGATTTCACTATGTGACTTACCCTCATTTAAAAAAATCCTAATAATAATACAAAGACCTATTATGGCAAATATTTCAAATAAATATCTTGGTGCCGTATTTATAATACTAAATTTTTGTAAAACTGATGCTAAAGTTTTTCTTTGATTGTAATGAAGATCTAAAAATAATTTTACCCTTCCTGTGATTATTATCTCTTTGATGCTCCCAATTGATTGGGAAATATTTTTAAGATATTTTCCAGATTCCTTTAGGCGAATTTTCCCCCATTGAAAAAGTTTTTTTTTAGTTAATAGAAAAATAATTAAACTCAGTGCTCCTAATACAACTATGGTTGACAATGCAGCTATAGGAGCAACTGTTATCAATAATGATATAATAGAAATTAGAACTATAAATTCAAAAACTAGTTCTAAAATTGACGTAAAAATTTTTTGAACTTGAGTTATTTCTGTTACTAAATTTCTTGTAATTTTGGAGGAATTTTTTTCTAAATGAAAAATAAGGGACCTTGAAAGATAAAAAGAAAATAGCCTTTGAGACAAATTTATTTGAACTTGATTGCTATAGCCAAATTTCCACCAAGAATAATAAGTTAAGAAAATATTTTTAATTATAAAAATTAATAGCAACACTACTAATCCAGATGATAAATAACTTATTGATAAAATATTGCTTATTGATAATAAAAATTCATTAATAAAAGTTAGATTATCTGGTAAATTTGACCCTAATAGAATGGTAATAAATGGAAAAACAGCTCCAATAGACAATAATTCAAACAACGTAGCTAAAAATAAATAGATAAAAAATAAAATTATTCTATTTTTATCCTCAGAACTTATTAAAAAATATATTTTTTTAAAAATATTCATTGATTTATTATATAATATTAATGATTATTAAATTCTTTAATTATAAACACTGAAAACAATTATACAGGATGATTTCAAAAATCAAAACAGAAATAAGATTAAAAGAATTGAATCTTTCAGATGTTAATAAAACATATCAAAAATGGATGAATGATAGTGAAATATTTAGATTTAGCAAACAATCTTACAAAAAACATTCTTTAAAACAAATTAAAGAATTTGCTTTAGATAAAAAAAAATCAAAAAATGAATTTCTTTATAAAATATTGGTTTATGAAAATAAAAAAAATAAACATATAGGCAATATAAAATTAGGACCTATCAATTTTGAAAACAAAACTGCAGACATTTCCTACTTTATTGGAGAGAAAAATTATTGGGGCCAAGGCATAACTACTAAAGCAATTGAAATGATGATTAGTTTAGCCAAAAAAAAATTTAAATTAAAAAAATTACAGGCTGGTCATTGGGAAAAAAATATTGCTTCCAAAAAAGTTCTATTAAAAAATAAATTTAAATTAGAAGGTATTTTAAAATCACAAATTCAAACAAAAAAAGGTAGAATTAATCGATATCTTTATGGACTTGTTATTTAGAGCTATAGTTAATTTTAATCTCATCTAATATTTGGTTTTTTAATGTAGGAAGAGAAATTTTAAATTTTTTTTCAAATTTTTTGCAATTCATAATCATATTCTTTGGCCTTTTAATCTTAAATATTTTTGAAGATTTTACTGTTTTATAATTAGAATTATAAATATTTAAACTTTTAGCAAATAAAATAGCAAAATTTTTTTTGGAAAAACCTTTTCTTGATCCTAAATTATATATTCCGTTATATTTTTTTCCTACTAAGATAATTTTATAAATTATCTTACAAAGAAATATTATTCTAAGAGGAGAGAAAAAAACATCATCAAAAAGATAAAACTTCTTGCCTGAAGAAAATTTTTGGTACACCCAATCACTAAATGACTCTTTTTTATTATGACTTTTACCAAAAAAATTTGTTCTTAATATTATTGAGTCATTTTTATTGCAAATTTCCTCTGCTTTCCTTTTAGTGTATGTGTAATAATTTAAAATTGATATTTTTGAATTTTCTTTATTATCATATTCATATTGATGGTTATAAAATTGATCAGTAGAAATTTGTAGTAATTTAAAGTTAAAATTAAATTTAGATCTCAGAAAAAATAAATTTTCTAAAATTTTTGAATTTACATTTAAAGCTTCCGTCTTATTTTTTTCACAATCTGAGATATCAGTTTTTGCTACACAATTTATAATCCAATCAGGGTTTTTTTTTAATAATTTAAGAATATTATTTTTTGTCTTTAAATTATATTTCGATTTAATTAAACCATTGGAAATAACTGTTAATTTTTTTGATTTTAAAAATTTAAAGAGTCTGTAACCTAATAACCCACTTGAGCCTAAAATTAAAACTTTCATTTGATTATAATTAAGAGTATTTAACTATCAATATGTTTGCAAATAAAAATATTTTAATAACTGGTGGAACAGGATCATTTGGAAATGAACTTATCAAAAAATTAACATCTATTAAAACTAATAAACCTAGAAAAATTATTGTTTTTAGTAGAGATGAGTTAAAGCAATTTGACCTACAAAAGAAGTATCCTGTTAAAAAACATCCTAACTTAAGATTTTTTTTAGGAGATGTAAGGGATAAAGACCGTTTAAAAATGGCTTTTTTTGAAGTGGATTATATTATTCATGCAGCCGCTTTAAAGCAGGTTCCAGCAGCAGAATATAATCCAATTGAATTTATTAAAACAAATATTTTAGGGGCACAAAATATTATTGAGGCATCAATAGAATGTGGAGTTAAAAAGGTAATTGCGTTGTCAACTGATAAAGCCTCATCTCCAATAAATCTTTATGGAGCAACAAAACTATGTTCTGATAAGTTATTTTTATCTGCAAATAATTTATCTGGAAATAGAAAAACAATATTTTCAGTTGTGAGATATGGAAATGTTTTTGGTAGCAGGGGTTCTGTGGCTCCATTTTTTTTAGAACATCAAAAAAAAGGTTTCTTGCCAATTACCGATATGAATATGACTAGATTTAATATATCATTAGGAGATGCGGTTAAATTAGTTTATTTAGCCATCCAAAAAGGAATTGGGGGAGAGATTTTTATACCAAAAACGCCATCTTTTAAAATTACAGATTTGGCAAAAGCTATTTCTCCAAAGTGCAAATTAAAAATAATTGGAATTAGAGAGGGTGAAAAAATTCATGAGGAACTTATATCTAAAGCTGAGAGTGTAAACGCATTTGATTTAAAAACATTTTATGTAATATGTGGAAATGAAAAATCACGTAAAAAATACTCCAAAAACACAAAAAATAAAGTTAAAAAAGATTTTGTATACAATTCTTTAGACAATAAAAAATATTTGTCAGTAGCAGAGTTAAAAATAATGGCTCAAAATATTAAAAAATAAATTATAATTCCATAAATTTAGATACAAAAAGAGAATTAATGAACTGGGGAAATAAAATTTGCTTGGGCACAGCTCAATTTGGTAACATTTATGGTATTACCAATAAAAATAAAAATGAGCTAGACGTTAAAGAAATTAAAAAATTCTTAATATTATTAAAAAAAAATAAGATTGTATTTATTGATACTGCCCTTAGTTATAAAAATGTAGACAAAAAACTAAAAAAAACAAAAATTAATTTAGATAAATTTGAAATAATTACAAAAATACCCAAACCAAAATCTAATGAAAAATTCTATAAAAAGAAAATCTTAAAAAAAATTTTACAATCTAAGAGAACTCTTAAGATTAAATCATTTCATTCAATACTCATTCATAATTGCCAGGATTTAAACACAAAACAAGCTAAGTTAATTAAAGATACTTTAATTGAATTAAAAGATAAAAAATTAACTAAAAAAATCGGTCTTTCAGTTTATAACACAAAAGATCTAAATTTTATGTTTAAGTTTTTTATTCCAGACTTAATTCAGGTGCCTCATAACGTTTTTGATACTAGATTTATGCAAAGTAAAATTTTGAATAAAATATTTAAATATAATATTGAATTACATGTAAGATCAGTTTTTTTACAAGGTTTGCTTTTAATTGATATAAAAAATATGAATTTAAAATTTAATAAATGGAAAAAACTATTTGAAAAATGGGACCTTTATTGTAAAAAAAATAAGACTAGCAAATTAGAGGCAGCTGTAAATTTGGCCATGAGGAATAAAAATATAAAAAAGATTGTTGTTGGTTTTTCTAATATAGATGAATTTATTGAATTTCTAAAAATTAAAGCAAAAAATAAATTGACCGTTCCTAAATTTTTAACTGATAATGAAAAAAATATTGACAAGTTAATTAACCCCTATAATTGGAAAACATAATTTGTATGGATAAAATAGAAAAAAAAATTTGGGCACAAGCAAAAAAAGTTATTCCGGGTGGTAACGGACTATTATCAAAAAGACCTGAAAGATTTTCAATGGGTAGATGGCCTATTTACTTTTCAAAAGCAGAAAAAATTAATATTTGGGACTTAAATAAGACTAAATTCATAGACATGAGCCTTATGGGTGTTGGAACTGCAACACTTGGTTATGCAAATAAATATATAGATAAAATGGTAAAAAAAAGTATCGATAAAGGAGTCAATACTACTTTAAATTGCTTAGAAGAATTTCAGTTAGCAAAAAAAATATTAAAATATGATAAATTTGCTGATCAAGTTAAGTTTGCAAGAGGTGGTGGCGAAGCAATGTCACTAGCTGTTCGCTTAGCGCGAGCATCAAATAAAAAAACTAAAATAGCTTTTAGTGGATATCATGGTTGGCATGATTGGTATGTTGCTGCAAATTTGAAAAATAAAAAAAATTTAAATAATCATCTTTTAAAAAATTTAGATCCAATTGGTGTACCAAAAGAATTAAAAAACTCAGCAATTCCTTTTAAATTTAATGATTTTTCTTCGTTAAAAAAAATAGTAAATGAAAATAAACTTTCAGCTGTAGTCATTGAATGTGGGAGATACAATTATCTTTCAAAAGATTTTGTTAAAAAAATAAATAATCTATGTAATAAAAAGAAGATATGTTTAATAGTAGATGAAATAACTACTGGTTGGAGAGAAACAAATGGTGGTTTGTATAAATTACTCGGATTAAAACCAAACATTGTTGTTTACGGTAAATCTTTAGGTAACGGCTATGCAATTTCAGCAATTGTAGGCACAAAAAAATATATGAACAATGCAAATAAAACTTTTGTGAGCAGTGTTTCTTGGACAGAACGAGTTGGTTTCACAGCCGGTTTATCTGTTATTGATTATTTTACAAAAAAAAAAGTGTCTAAACATCTCGTAAAAGTAGGAAAAATGATAAAAGAGGGTTGGATAAAATCTGCAAAAAATAATAAAATTGATATTGAGTTAGGTGAGTTGAAAACTATTCCAACATTTAGATTCAAATACAAAAATTATAATGAAAAACTTTACACAATTTTTACTGATCTAATGCTTCGAGAAAAATACCTTGCAACTAATGCTGTATATCTAAGTTATAAGCATAATCCAAGAGATATAAAAAAATATCTCGTAACATTTGAGAAAGTTTTTAAAGAAATCTCAATTATTCTAAAAAATAAAAATCTTTTAAAAAAAATTAAATCAAGAAAATACAACTACTAATCTATCAAGTGATCTTTAAGAATATCACTATAAAAGCTTTGATTTCGTATCAATTTTTTTTGATAATTAATTAGTTTTTTGTTTTTTGACAAGAACTTAATTAAGTCTTTCATACTAGTAAAAATTATTTTTTTACCAAAATGATCAATTATTTTTGTAAATAATTTAAAATCCTCTAAAAAATCAATTGTTAAGCGATACTTAGAAAGGTCAATTTTTTGATCATATCTTTTACTTTTAAATTTTTTAAAATGTCTCATAAACACAGTCACATGTTCTCTTTCAGACTTATTTTTTGCAAATTTATTGGATATTTTTAAGGTTTTATATTTAAAGATTTCAATATCCATGCCATCAGGGAATGTTGATGGCTCTGGATATGTGTTTGCATAATAATCCAATTTATTTTTTTTAAAATATAAAATCATTTTATCTAAAATATTAATATCTATGAAGGGACAATCACTAGTAATCCTAACTATATTTTTTACTTTATATTTAGTTGCTGTTTTATAATACCTTCCAAGTACATCTTTTTCATCACCTCTGTAAAATTTTAAGGAATTTTTTTTACAAAAATTTACAATTTTTGTATCTTTGTTGTTTTTGGTAGTTGTTATTATAATATTTTTAATAATTTTTGATTTTTGTAATCTACTTATTAAAACACTTAAAAGACTGTAACCTTTAAAATTTTTTAAAACTTTGCCCGGTAATCTTTTTGATCCCAATCTAGCTTGAATTATTATTGCAAATTGCATTATTTTTGGAGTATATATTTATTTATCATAATTAAAATTAGAAACTAAAAATACTAGTGCATAAAAATTTATATTTACCAATTGAAATAAAAAAGAGAGAATTATTACCAAAATTTTTTCTAGGCTTAAATGCTTTAAAAAAAGGATTTAACGTTATTATTGGTGATAAAATTGCAATATCACATGCTACAAAATTTTTTGGTCCCGGAATATACTTTTATAAATCAATGAATTTTAATGACACCAATCATATCAAGAGAATAAAAAATAAAAATAATATTTATGTTGTTCATGATGAAGAATCGGGTGCTACATACGCATCAAAAAATATTTTTAAACAATTTATGAATATCAGAAGTAGTAATGAAAATATTCAACTTATTGATAGATTTTATACTTGGGGAAAGTTTGATCATTCTCAATGGATTGAAAGATTTAAAAAGCAAAAAAATAAATTTATTTTAACTGGATCCCCTAGAATAGATTTATGTAATCAAAAAATTTACAATAAATTTTTAAGAAATGAAATCAATGGTACAAAAAAAAAATTTAATAAATATATTCTCTTTTTAAGTTCTGGAATAAGCTCAGATAAAGAATTAAATAACACTTTTAAACAGGATAAATTTTTTTTTAAATATAAAAATTTAAATAAAAAAAATGAAAGAAAAAAACAATTACTAAATCTTAGAATGTATTTTAAAGACTCAGTACAAATGTTACAAAATTTATCTAATAAATTAAAAGATATTAATTTTGTAGTAAGGCCACACCCTAGTGAAAATATTAATGATTGGAAAAATATTCTTAAAAAGTTTAAAAAAAACGTTTTTTTAGATACATCAGACGCAGATATAACTCCTATTATAATTGGAAGCACATGTGTTATTCACAATTCTTCTTTTGCAGGTATACAGAGTATATTGCTAAATAAACCTTTAATAGTTTATAAGCCAAAAAAAATATCAACTTCTAAAAGGAGTTTTCCTAATAAGTTAGGTAATATCGCCAACTCAGAAAATGGAGTTTTTAAATTATTACATCAAATATTAAACGCTAAAAAAAATGTAATAAAAAAAAATAAGATAAATTTGGTAAAAGCTAGAATATTAATAGATAAAAAACAGTCAGCTTCATCAAAAATTATTAGTGATTTATCAAAATTTAAAATTAATTCTAAGAAAATTAATCTAATAAAATTAAGACTGTATTCACAATACTTATTTTTAAAAAAAAAAATTAAGAGTAAAATAGATTATGACTCAAGAAACAAAAGAAAAGTTAATTATACAAGAAGATCGATGAGAGATAAATTGGGTAGGGGTATTAAAAAAAAACAAATGCTTCAATATCTCAAAGATGCAAAAAAAACTGATCCAAGTCTAAAAAATGTTTATTTAAAAGAGTTTGGACCTAATGGATTTTACATATACAAAAATTAATCTTTAAATTTAGAGGATAAATTTAAAACATAAAAGTATTTTAGTGTTAACATATAAGTTGCTACCTACTCTAGGAGTGCGCCTAAAATTGGGAATACTTTTTATGTTTAGTGTTTTAATTTTCATTTTTGATTTAATAAAATTTTTTAAAAGATCTACTAAAAAATAATTTTTAATTTTATCTTTTTTTAAAATTAAATTCAATTTTTTTACTTTGTATGACTTAAACCCACTTAAAGGATCTTTAATGCCAAACCTTAATTTAAAAAAAAATGATAAAATTATCTCTATAAATCTATTTTTTTTATGTCTATTTCCAATTACTAAATCGGGATTATATTTTTTACAGAATTCAATTATTTTTGGTATATTTCTTACTGAGTGTTCTCCATCTGCATCCATTGTGATTATAAAATCAAAATTACTATTTGCTAATAATTTAAAGCCCTTATTTAAGCTTTGTTCATAACCAATATTAATCTTATTTCTATACAATCTAACATTTTTAAAAATTTTTACAGCTTTATTTGTATTGTCTTTAGAACAATCATCAATAATTTGAATTTTAAATTTATGTAATTTTTTTATAACTTTTATTAAAGTTTTTTTTTCATTATAAGATGGAATAAGAATTATAAACTTAAGCATTTTTTTGTAAGTAAAGAATCTATTTTTAAATTTTTCTTTGCTTTTTTACCTAAATATTTATTTATAAAAAAAGGTGAAATTGATTTTTTTGGACAAGGTCTTAAAAATTTAAGATGTCCTTTTTTTAATTTTTCCCCCTTTTTTAAGTATTTTTTTATCCAAACTCCCCTTCTCTGGACTATCACTGACTTTTTTTCATTAAATTCTATTTTTTTTTTTCCATTACCAAGGCTTAATTCTAATTCCCTAGAAGCTTTTACCATTTCGTACCATGTTTTTGGGTTTAATGAAAAAGCATGATCTGGTCCACTTCTGTAATTATTATCTGTAAAATGTTTTTCTATTACTTTTGCACCCAAAGTTATTGAGCCTAAAACTGACGAATGTCCAGGTGTGTGATCACTTAATCCTAGTATTATTTTATTTTTAAATATATTTTTAAACTCTAGTAAAGCTTTAAGATTAATATATTGAAAATTTTTTAAACTATTAGTGTAATTTGTATTGCATTGCATCAATATCAATTTTTTATTATATTTTAAAATTAATTTCGTTGCATCTATTGTTTCTTGCAATGTTGAAGCTCCACAAGCAAGTAAAATTGGTTTTTTTTTCTTAGCAATTTTAATTATTATTTCTTTCCAAGTTATGTCCCCAGAACCTATTTTGTATGCAGGAATAAACTTATTTACTTGATCCACATACTCCAAATCATAAGGAGCAGTTAAAAAATCAATTTTATTTTTTTTACATTCTTTGGCCAATTCTCTTGTCCATTTTGGATTTATACTTGCCTTTTTATAAACTTCGAAAACTGATTTTTTCCATTCAGCCTGATGAGTCAATTTTCCAATTTTTTTGAAACCTGAATCTGAAACTATTGTTTCCGCTTTAAAATGTTGAAATTTTGCAGCATTTGCACCTGCTTTAGCACATAACCTTATTAATTTTTTTGCTCTCGATAAACTTCCATCATGATTAGCAGCTATATCAGCAACAAAATAAACTTTCTCACCTTGGCCTATTCGAGATTTTCCAATTTTGAATTTTCTCATAAATCTATAAATTACAATAAAACTTAGCTTAATTTATCTAAAGTACAAATACTATAATTAATAATATTTTAATATTCATAAAAAACTAAATTATTTTTTTAATTTTTGATAAATTTCATCGAATAAAAAATATTCTTTTGTTATTTTTTCATTTATTTTTTTTTCTCTGATAAGTTTATTTCTGATGACTTCATAATGAATATCTACTTCAGGTTTATTATTATTAGTTCTCCAACCTTTACTTTTTTTATATTCGTCTGAGTGAAACCTTATAATATTTTTATATTCTAATTTAGTATATTTAGTTTTATAATTTTTTTTGTATTCTAAATATTTTAATTCTGGACCTACTACGAATTCTATAAAATTTTTTACTTTTTTAGGTAATTTTTTTTTCCATTTATATAGTGAATTTTTATATATACCGGTTTGTGGTGTTGCCTTGTAATTACTGTTTGGTTTCCATTTCTTTGTATTATTTCCGAGTCCCATAAAATTAGTTGTGTCCAACATCTCTGGGGAAAACTTGATTTTTAAAAAATTACACATTTGTTTTGTAATTATTTTTGGATTTTTTACTAAGTCTTCATATTTAATTTCAAGTACTCTTTTTTTTAAAGATTTATGATTTTTAAAATACTCAGAAAATGCTACTTGTTTTCTCCAACTACGTAAATAAGATAATGTTAATGGCTCCATATTTTTTTCAGGTACATTTATTTTAAAACCACTTCTATATGATGCAATGGAAGCTCTAGGATCTCTAATAATTAAAATAAATTTTGAATGTTTGTATTCTTTAGCTAAAATTGGAAAAAATTCTTCAATCCAACTATCCATCCAACCAATCCACTTAATATTTTTTTTATCATGATGCTTATCAACTAATTTAATTGCATTATTGAATATTTTTTTAAAATTTGATCCTTTGATTAAATTTAAATCTTTTATTAGATGTGGAACATAGTCTTTCATCCTATTCAAGATTTTCTTCTTTAACAGTGAATGCTTTTTTTTTTCTAATTTTATTTTTAAATTACTATTTTGTATTAAATTCATCTGATTAATTTTTTCACTTGAAAAATAATATTCAAATAATGGGTCATCAAATTTTAAATTGGCATGTTTTTTAGATTTTTTTTTTAAAATTGAAGTTCTTAAAAATTGAAATAATGGAAGAAATGGCTCTGACTCTAAATGTATTTTTTGATTTACACCTAAAATGGCTTTAACCAAATTTGTTCCACAATTTGCGGGTCCACATAAATATAAATTATTTTTCAAGATTTTACTATGAAGTTGATTTAAAAAGATATTCTTTATAATCTTTTGTATTTTGATTTATTTTTTTTTTATTTTTTTCAAAAACTTTTAAACATCTTTTTAAAAATCTTACACATTCTACAGGATTTGTGCCAATAGCAGTTTCAGCTGCCAATACAAGTCCTTTTGCACCTTCTTTTAAAGTTGAGTAAATATCGTGACTTTCTGCTCTAGTCGGTTGAGTTTCTTTAATCATGTTTTCCAGTAAATTAGTGGCTACATAAGTTGGTATATTTAGTTTTTTTGATTTTTTAATTATATTTTCTTGTGCCATTGGGATCTTTTCAATCGGCACATATCTAGAAAGATCGCCTCTATCAATCAATAATGCATTTGAATTTTTAGTTATTTTATCAAGATTAATAATAGCATTTTCTGTTTCTATTTTTGAAATTATAAATGCGCTATTTCCTGTTATTTTTTTAACCTCTATTAAATCATTATGACTATTAACAAAAGAAATGGCATAATATTTTATTTTTAGCTTTCTAGCTAAATTAAGAGCGTATTTATCTTTTTCAGTCAAACAAGGTAAGTTTATTTTTGAGTGAATATGTACACCTTTCTTTGACTCTAAATATCCAGCTTTAATAACTTTACACAACAAGTAACCTTTTAAAGGTTTTTTTTTTACAACTTGAATTGATAAACTGTTAAATCCAATATCTATTTTTGTACCTATTTTTAAATCTCTTAAATCAATATACGGGTATAAATATATTTTTTTTTTATCACTGAGGTGACTCTTGCTGTGTACTTCTATTAAATTATTCTTTTTTATAAAATACTTTTTTTTTGTATGAGTGGTTCTCATTTGAGCTCCCTCAGTATCAATACATATATTTTTGATTTTATTTTGTTTTAAGTATTCTATTCTTTCTTTTATTTGATCAATATTAGTGTGAGACAAATTTATTCTAAAAATATCAACTTTTTCTCTAGTTAATAACTTTAATATAGGTTTATTAAATGATGACGGGCCCAATGTACAAATAATTTTAGTTTTAAGCATTTTTAATTAATTTTCTTCTTATATTGGTAGCAGAAATTTTTTGTATATTTTTTGATAAATTAACTTTTCTTATTTTGTAGCCTACTTTTCTACCATAAACAACCTCAGAAACTACGGGAACTTTTATAATAATAAATTTACCAATATATTTTTTTAATGATGCAATAATTTTTTTTTTTACAAAATCATACTTGAATGGATTCTTGTTATTAATTTTATAGCTATCCATTATCAGAATGGTTACTTGTTTATTTTTTTTTAAAGCATTAAGAAACAATTTTTTATGACCATCATGAAATGGTTGAAATCTTCCAACAAAAATTGCTGATGGTTTTTTCCAATTAAAATTATTTTTTTTCATCAAAAACTTTCTTCATAATTTTTTTTATAGAATTTGTTTTATTTAACGTATCAGTATTAATACTTGTTTTTTTATATTTTGAAATCTCGTATCTTATTTTTGAATTATAACCAATTAAATTTTTAATTAATTTTTTTTTAGCTTTTTCATAAAGTTTTTTTGTATCTCTTTGTTCTAAGGTTTTAATTTTACATTTTACATATACTTCATAATAATTTTTACCGAATTGTATTCTTGCTAAATTTCTTGTTTTAAGAAGAGGAGAAATAACAGAAACTAATATAAAATCATAATTTTTTTGTATTTTTTTTATATGTTTTATTATGGAAAGATTGTTTTCAATAATATTTTTTTTTGAAAATTTATTATTATTTTTATTTTTTTTTCTAAAATTATCTCCATCAATATTTTGAACTTTAAGATTAAGTTTTGCCAAACGTTTGCTTAAAATTTTGGCTAGAGTGGTTTTTCCTACTCCTGATAATCCAGTAAACCAAACAATTTTACTTTGCATAATAAATTGATATCTATATATATTAATTGTAATTTACCCAATATTTTAATGCTAGAAAGTTACCTTATAATTGCTTATTTTTGTTTAATAATCACATTCCAATCAATAATAGGTGTTGGGGTATTAGTATTGGGTACCCCTTTTTTGCTTATATTAAAATTTAGCATTGTTGAAACTTTCTTCATTCTTTTGCCGATTTCAATAATCACAAGCTTATTGAATTTAATAATCATTAATTATTCAAATAAATCATTAAATAAAAGCTCTTATAAAGAATTTAAGAAATTTTTTATTATTTGTATCCCTTCAATATTCATTGGTCTAATATTATTAAAGTTTTTTGAGAGCCATATAAACTTTAAACAACTTGTTTCTTTTGTAATTTTTTTCTCAGTAATACTGATAATTTTAAAAGATAAAATAAAATTTAGAGTTAATTTTTTTAGAATATCTATTTTATCATCTGTGGGTATAGTACACGGATTGACAAATTCTGGGGGAACATTAATGTCTTTAGCATTGTCAGTTAATAATAAAAAAGATTATGCTAGACTAAATACTACATTTTTTTATTTAATACTTGCATCATTTCAATATTTTTTAACAATAATCATTTTTTTTGATAAGTTTATTTTTCCCAAAGATATAAAAATTATTTTCATAATAATAATAGGAACCTTAATAGGCAATTTGATAAATTATTTTCTTAAAAGTAAAATTTATAAAATGATTGTAAATTTATTGGCTTCACTGTCGGCAATTATTTTATTAATTCCTTAAGATATCAGTTTTTTTCATTGCATAAATCAAGCTAATTAAGCTAACTGCAACACTGCTACCCAAACTAAATTACCCAATATACAATGTCTTACTTTAAAATGTAGGTTGGTGACTAGATATCAAGAAAATAAAGGAGTTATTTCAATTTTGATTGAATCAAGTTATTATGCTAAAGAAACCTTTTAATAATTAAAATCAAAATAATATGAATAAAGGCTTATTTTCAATTCCAGTTTATAGTCAAGAGGTGACTATGAGTAAAATATTTGATGAAGTTGCTGACCAAGTTGTTAATGGTGAAAAATGGGGTTTAAACGAAGCTTTTTTTGGAGAACACATAACTGATAGGCATGAAAAAATTACATCTAGCTTACTAATGGTTTCAGCATTATCAAGAATGACTAAAAAAATAAATCTAGGCACCCTAACAACAAATTTAAATTTTCATAGTCCTGCAGTAGCAGCAGCAATGATTGCTATGGCTGACAATTTGAGTAAAGGTCGATTAATTTTAGGAATTGGTTGCGGTGCTAATATGTCAGACATAGAGTCAATTGGTTTTACAGAAAAAAATAACCATTCTCTTTCTCTTGAAATTCAAAAAATAATCGAAAAAATATTTCTAAGTAAAGATTTAATAAATATTGAAAGTGAAAATTATAAAGTCTCAACAACAAAATTTGGTGATAAAGATTTGGGCTTAGGTTATTTTAATAAACTTTATAATGAAAGAAATGATTTGGAAATTATAATGCCAGCACTAAATGAAAACTCATACAATGTTAAATTATGTGCAAAAAACCAATGGTCTATAATGATATCAAACTTTTGCTCACAAGAGGTTATAGACAATCATATTTCAAACTATCTTGAAAATTCTAGTCTAAATGAAAATGATGCATATAAAAAAATAAAATTAAGCAAACTGATTTTTGCAAATAAAATTACTGATAGTGGAAAGGATCTTGTTTATTCAAAAAGCTCACCACATATGGAGGTAATAACTACAATATTTAATAAATTAAAAAAATATAATAAACATTCTTGTTTTGGAAAAAATATTAATACACCTTTGGAGGCTGGAAAAAGTACGATACTTTTTGGAAACCCTGATGAAATTTCATTAGAAATAGAAAAAAAATATAAAAGATTATCTTCAATAATTTATGTTACTGTTCCAATGACTGGAAATAATAATTTCGATAGTTCTCTTGAAATTTTTTGTAAAAATGTGTCAATATAATAATATATTTATAGAGTCTGAAGTTTCTAAACGAGTTCTAAAATCAATTTTAGAAAATATTCCTATAGATTATAAAAAATTAAAAATATATAATTATAAAAAGCAAATTTTAGAATTAAAAAAAAACTACGAAGATAAAAAAAAGAGTAGAATTAAAAAGTTAGATTATAAATACCAAATTTTTTGGAACATTGTAGAGGAAAAATATAATAAAAAAATTGATATTGTAAAAAGACAACAAAATAAAAAAAATAAAAATTTTAATATAATTTATTCTGATTTTGCCAATACATTAGGCTTTTTACCTTCATTATTAACTTTATTAATTTTTGATGATGAAATTAAAAATTTAATTAAATATGAAAATTTTTTTAAAGATCTGCAGAAATCTGGAGATTTTGATCAAATAAGTTTTATGCAAAAAATTTCATTTATAAAAAAAATTCAAGAAAATAAGGTTTCAATAATTACCCCTTTATGCCCTGACTATGAACATGTTCACATAGGATTAGGATTATATAAATATACGTTTAACTCATTAAATGGTGGTCTAGGATTAATTGGAAAAAGATTAGTAAAAATAATCAAAGAAATACATAAAGTTCTTAATAAATATAAAATTTCTTTTGTTCATCATGCTTATTATGGTGATTTTGAAGCCTATTCAAAAGAAATTTGTAAAAGAGTAAAATCTAATGAAAAAGAATTTATAGAAAAATTAATTATGAGTAAAAAAAAATTAAAAAAAACAATTAAGGAAATTAATGAAGTGGATTTATTAGTAAAATCTCTTTCTTCAAAAAAAGATTGGAAAGAAAAATGTAAAAAAAATGAAAAATATATTTCAAATTTAATTAACACAAAAATAGCTTTTAAAAAAACTATTAATGAAATTTTATCATCCAGAATGGATTTATATAAATCTTGGTATCCTGAGCTGAAGGAAAGTGAATATCTGAATCTTGTAATTAGACAGGGTGCTGAATACGCTTCAATGGCAGAAATTTTTCAAAAAAAAATAGATAACCCTGTTATTTTTGGTTTAGATCATCCTAAAATGGGAATTTTCTATAATTTAAGCTCAAATTTAAATTTACCAGTTCTTTACGGTAAACCAAAGTATGTTTAATAAAAAACTATAATTGAATTTAAAATAACTAATTTTAATGCTAAATATCTCATAATATGGCTAAAGAAACTTATTCCACTCATATTAAAAATTATAAAAATAAAGGTACAATAATGGTACCTTTTGACAATAAATTTAATCCACTTTCTGAAAAAGATTTTTTAAATTTAAAAAACTATTGCGACAACGTGGAAAAAGAATTTATTAAAATTGGTGACGCAGGTGAAAAAAACCACTTACTAGTTGGAAGATTTATTACTGATATAAAGAAGCCAGAAATTGTTAAAAATAAATATTCAAAAAAAGTAATTTCAATTTTAAAAAAAAAGAAAATAATAAGTTTTATAAAAAAAATAATTAAAACAAAAAAAAATTTGTACTTGAGAAGAGTGCAGTTTAACGAGATTAGCAAAAATTGTTTTGTGGGATATCATTTAGATGTAGATAGTAACCCAGAATATGTGGCAGCATGTGTTATACAATTGGGCTCTAATTTCAAAGGTGGTTTGTATAGAGTTTATAAAAATAAAAAAACCAAAAATTTTTATGACTATGAGCCTAGCAAAGGAAGTCTTATAATTAGCAATTGTCTTTATCCTCACGAAGTGACAAAAGTCAAATCAGGAAAAAGAAGATCTCTTGTTTTTTTTGTTTCGTTTACAAAAGGTATTAACAAAAGAACTTCATAATGGATTTTTCAAAATTGAATGGGGAAATTTTTTTTGAAAATAAGTTTATAGACTCAAAAAAAGCTAAAATACATGTATTGAATCATTCTCTACATTTTTCATCATCAGTATTTGAGGGAATACGTGTATACAATAAAAAGACACTTTTTCTTAGTGAACATTTAGATCGTTTATATTTTTCAGCAAAATTAATGAAATTAACAATTAATTTAAAAAAAAATAAACTAATTTCAGTAATAAATAAATTAATTAAATTAAATAAGATTAAAGACGGCTATATTAGACCGATAATTTTTAGATCAAGTCATTCAATGTCGCCTGAGACTTCAAATTGCAAATCAATTATTGCAATTGCAGCATGGAAATGGGGAACATTATTTAACGTTGAAAAAGGAATTACACTAATGTTATCTAGGTATCCAAGATTAAACAAATCAATTTTTCCAATACATGCTAAATCATCTGGCTCATATCAGGTCGCTGTTGTTTCACGAGTTGAAGCAAGGAAAAAAAAGTTCGATGATTGTTTAATGCTAGATATTAAGGGAAATGTAGCAGAGTCAACTGCTTGTAATGTTTTTTGGATTAAAAATTCAATTATTTATACACCTAAAGAACACTCTATATTACAGGGTATAACTAGAAAAGCTGTTATAAAAATATGCAAAAAAAATAAGATTAAAATAAAAATTGGTAACTTTAAATTAAAAACTATACTTAATGCTGATCATGTCTTTGTTACTGGTACTGCTGCTGAAATTCAAACAGTTAGAAAGATTAGAAATAAGAATTTTAAAACTAATTCTAAGATAATAAATTTAATTAAAGATAGTTATAATGAGATAAAAACTAAATCTCCTCTTTCTACTTCAAAAATTTAAATTTTACATGTTTCAAAATTTAATTAAGATTAGTAAATAAAATAAATATTAGAAGTTTAATAAAAAAAGATAATGTCTATAACTGATAATTTCTATAACAAGATAATTAATAATCTTCAAACAATAAAAAAAAGTTTTTACTTATATAATAATAAAAAAATTTCATATTCAGAGTTATTTCAAAAAATAAAAAAAATAAATTTTTATTTGAAAGATTTAAAAAAAAAGAGAATTGGTTTATATTGTGATAAATCTGAATTTTATTATTCTGCAGTTATAGCAATAATATTATCAGGAAATACTTGGGTGCAAATTCCTAAGAGCAACCCAAAAGAGAGAAACAAATATATTGTTAAGGAGTCAAAAGTTGACCTTATTTTTCAAGATCAAAATATTGATTACATAAAAGATATTAGAAAAATTAATTTCCACCAAATACAAAAAAATACTAATCGTAAAGATTTTGAAAATAACACCCCATTTAAAGCCAATGACATTGCAAGTATTTTTTTTACTTCTGGATCTACTGGAGAACCTAAGGGAGTTAAAATCACTTATCAAAGCATGATTTCATGTCTTAACTATCAAATAAACAATCTTAAGTATAGTAAGAATGATATATTTAGTGATTTTCATGACAGTTCATTTGTAATGAGTTTGGTCACCATATTACCTTGTATATATGTTGGTGGATCCATTGTTCCCTTTTACAAAAATACCGACCAAATTGTTGCCTCTGAAATCATAAAAAAAAATAAAGTTAGTGTCCTTATAACTGTTCCATCATTTATGATGATACTTAATAATCAAATTAAGAAAAAAATAAATATTGAAAAAATAATTTTATGTGGAGAAAATTTTTCATTAAATACATTTAAAATTGTTAAAAATAAATTTAATTTTAAAAAATTATTTAATTGTTATGGTGCAACTGAATTAAGTCCTTGGGCATTTTATTACAAATATCAAATTAAAGATCAAAAAGATTTTAATAAAATGGGCCAGATACCAATTGGAAAACCATTTAAAGGATTATTAATAAAGAAAAATAAATTAAAGGAACTTATTATTAGTGGAAATGTTGTTTCTGATGGATACACCAAAAAAAAACTAGAAAACCAAAAGTTTATTAAAATTCAAAAAAGAAAATTTTATAATACTGGAGATCTGTTTACTATTTATAAAAATCAATATTATATCTTAGGTAGAAATGACAAACAAATAAAAATCCGGGGATATAGAGTTAATCTTTTGGAAATAGATACTAATTTAAGAAAGTTAGAAGGTATAAATTTTTGTTTTTCTTTTTTTAAAAAAAATTCAATTTCTACAATTTATAGTTCTAATAATTTTATAACAGAAAAAAAATTAGAAAATTTTTTAAAGCAGGGTCTACCTTCATATATGATCCCAAAAAAATTTTATTATATAAAAAAATTAAAGTTTAATAAGAATGGTAAAATTGACAGAAACTTTATGTTAAAAAAAATTAAATGATAAACTTACTACCAAAAATTTCAAAATCGAAATATGTATTAATTTTTTCAGATTTTTCGAGAAATGTTTATTCAAAAAAAAAATTTGAAAGGATGCTTATTAACTCCAAAAATATGATTAAAAGTATAATAAAAAAAAATTATACTATAATAATTCCTACGTACAATTTTAACTTTCCAGATGATAGGGTTACTAGTAATTCTCCAACACATATTACCTCAGGTTATCTTGCAAAATATCTAATAAAAAACTTTAAATTTAAAAGAACCAATAAACCAATGTATAATTATGCGGTTATAGGAAAAAAAAGTAAATCTATAATAAGTTTAAAACAAAACACAGCATGGGGTGAGGATTCAATTATATCCTATTTATCCAAACAGAATGCAGTTGGTATCGGAATAAATATAGATATTGAAAACTTTGGATGGGTTGCAATTCACTGTGCTGAAGAAAAATTTAAGGTTCCCTATAGATATTATAAAAAGTTTAAAGGAATTAATTTGGATAATAAAAAAAAAGTTTTTGAAAAAATGTTTGTTCGAAATCTAAATAAAAAATTGACCACAAATTCCAATAAACTATATAAAAAGTTAGCTCCTAAGATTAAAAAAATAAATAGAACAAATTATAAAATATATATGATTAATATGAATGATGCTTACAAAGAATGTTGTATGTTTTTATCAAAAGATTTATATAGTTTAGCAATAAATGAAAAAAATTAGCATACAAGATATAATAAAAAAAAAATTTCCCTCAGTAAAAACTAAAATTACAAAAGAAAGTGACTTATTAGAGGATAATATTTTGGACTCTTTAGAGTTGATGAATCTGATTTCACATTTAGAACAAGTTTCAAAATTTAAAGTAAAAAATTATTTAAAAAAAAATGAAAAATTTATAATAAAAAAAATAGAAGAATTCTTAAATTAATATTTTCAATGAAAAAGATAATTTTTTTTTTATCATTAATTTTTTTAATTTTTTTTATATATAATGGGCTGCCCTATAAGAATTTATCATCTAACTATCAATTCTTTTTATCAATAATTAGAATTTTATATTTTTCTTTTTTTATTATCTATTTACTTAAACTAAAAGAATTAAGCTATATTCAATTTAATGAAAATTACAAAGAACTTAACATTATATGTAATATACTAATTGCTTCTTCTTTATTGATTGTTTTAGGAATATTTACTAAATTTTTTGTTTTATTCCATTTTTTGCTTTATTTATTTTTATTTAGAAGAAGTAGAGCCAACTTTTTTGGGATTGAACAATCATATCATCAAATAATGGGAATATTTTTTATTTTTTCAAATTCAAATCTTTATTTTTCATTTGATAGTTTATTTGGAATAAAACATTTTTTTATTTTTAAAGATAGTACATCTCTTAATTTTTTAGTGCTATCAATTTCAGTTTGTTTAATTTCAGGATTTTATGAAAAATTAAATAGTAAGGTATGGAAATCAGGAAATGCTTTAAGTATTTTTTTAAATCTACCTCATGTAGCAACATATAGATTTAATAAAACTTTTGCAAAAATATTTTTTAATAAATATGTTTGTTATATCGCATTAATAAATCAAGCTTTATTGTTTACTTTACTTTTTAACGATCTTAGACTTTTTTTTTATATTGGTGAGCTTATATTCAGCATTTCTTTAATATTCTTGACGCCAATAAGTTACATTGGGGCAACATTTGCTATGGTATTTTCACTTTTAATAACTACTGAACTTATTAATTTAAAATACCTTAGCTTTGTTAAAGAGATAGGATTAGAAAATAATTCTTATAAACTCTATTTTATAGATTATTTTTTAGGATTTTTAATATTAAACAGTTTTGTTGCATGTTTTTATAAGATACCACTTTTTTTTGATAAAATTAATAGATATACTTTAGGCTTATTTCCGTTTAACGTTTATACTGAAATTCATATATATGGGATTAGAGTTTTTAAAATAAGTGGATTTTACAATTCAAAATTAGTTCATAACAACTTATTTAAAATTTATAACGAACAAGGAAGAGTTGGGCCTGAATATTTTTTGAAACCCAGTATAATGTTCGGTTTAACATATAGGATTACCGATATTTGTGAAAGAAGACTGGGTAAAAATTCAACTCAAAATGATGAAAAAATTTTAATTAGCTTATTTAAAAATACAATAGATTTAAATAAAAAAAAAATTAATGATACAGATGTTTTGAAATTATATGTAAAAACAATAAATCCTAATAATGAAACAAATGATCCTAACAATTGGATTGANAAAGATTGGTCTGAAATTGCTCAATATAATATTTCAAAAGAAAACTCATTTAATTGGATTGGTTTACCGANTATTGCTAATAAAATTCATAGAAAATGAACATGGTTGATTTCAATCAACTATCTAAAACTTAATTAAAATAGATTTTAAATAATTCTTTAAAGTGTATATTTAATACTTTATAAGTTTTCTATACTAAAAATGATAAAGACTTTGGCCGAGCAACATATTTTTCCAGAAAACCAAATATCAATAATTTATGATAATGGATGCCCAGTTTGTAGTTTTTATATAAATATTAGCCATATAAAAGAAAAATTTGGAAAAGTTAATCTGATTAAAGCTAGAGATAATCAAAAAATATTAAACTATATTAAATCAATTAATATAGATATTAACGAAGGGATGATCGTAATATTTGATAAAAAACTCTATTATGGCTCTGACGCTATTAATATTTTATCAATTTTGGGGAAAAAAACTTCATTTATAAATTTTATTACAATTAATATTTTTAGATTCAGGTTGTTTAGTAAAATTATATATCCACTTTTAAAAATTGGCAGAAGAACACTTTTGTTTTTATTGGGTAAAAAATTAATTTAAGAAAATAAAAAAACTCCTGACTTTATAATTAATTTTCACTTATAAGACTATGGCTTTGAAGTTTTTCTGTTAATTCATATAATTCCCAGATTGGTATCTTTAATAAATCTGCAATATTTAATAATGAGGTTTTTCCATCACAGAAACTTAAAAAATTCATTGTCTTTATTGTTTCTTTATCTTGTATTTTTGTAGAAAGAGTTGGGTATAATTTTCTTTTTCCCATCTGCGGCTCGCATAAAACATCTATTTTATAATTTTTATTTTTTTCAATTGCTTCCACTGCTTTTCTAATTGCCCAATACCCTCCATCTAGACCACCTGGTGTAACCACATTTCCTAAATTATCTAAAGATGTATGATATTCTGGATATTTTCCATACTTTGTTCTCATAATAGATGCTATTGGTAAATCAATTCCTGGTGCACAATACTGTCTCTCATCACTTCCTCTATCCAACCAATTGTATTCATTAAAGTTTGGGTCAATCCACTTAAGAACATGCTTTGCAACTAAATCGCTCAAGGTTTTACCATTTCTAGAGGGTAAATATGAATATGATCTATCGTCACCTATACAAGATATATTAAAACCAGCAATTATTTTGTTTTTCATTTCTTTGTAATTTTGACTTAAGTAAGTAATTGAGCCAATTGTTTCAGGAATAAAAATTATACGGTAACTGTAGTTTGTGAAATCGATTTCTTGTAACCATTTTGCAAGAAATGTTAGTACACAAGGACCTGATAATTCATTATTAGCCATTGAGGGATGACATATGTAAGTGCTTAAAAATATTTCTTTTTCACTTTTGCCTTTAATTAATAACTCACCATAATTTAGCTCTCCTTTGAACAATCTTGACTTTATTACAACCTTATAAATCCCTCTCTCTAAAGTATTAAATTTTTCTTGAGAAAGGCAAAAGCCCCACCTCTCCTCATAATAACTAGTAACATATGGAATAGCATTTGGTTGATCTGGCAATGTATGAAGGTGTGTTTTTAATTCTTCAAAACTAATTTCTCCCTCAAATGGAATACTATATCCAACTAGATGAAGATTGTTTTCATAAAAATCACATATCTTCACACCACTTGGAGTAATAATATATGCTTCTTTTACATCCCATTCTTTTGGAACAGTCCAATCAAAAACTTTTGTATCTGAAGGTACTGATTTTATCTCAAATTTTGATAAATGCTTTGAAACTTTTTGAAGTGTTTCCCTCAAACCATTTCCAGTTATACTTCGATTTAAAGGCCATAACTCTTTAGCAAATTGATAAATTTCATCACCTATCATTAATTATTTTTAAGAATTTAAATGAACCTATACGTTACTAATTTAAAATTAATTTTTAATTTCTGATTTTAAAAATTATAAAATACTAAGTATTTTTATTCAATAAAATTAGAATCTGATCTTATTTCTACTTGAAATAAACTTAATTCACTATAATTGATCGCTATTAATGAATAAAGGAATATTTTATATACCATTATATCAACAAAAAAATATCAAATTAGATAAAAAAATTTTCAGTGCATAAATCAAGCCAATTGAGCTATTAGTACTGGTCAGCTACACGCATTACTGCGCTTCCACATCCAGCCTATCAACGTGGTGGTCTACCACG
>JGI20159J14440_10000401_pt1 | contig 32960 bp, 27 predicted proteins | sample COG_09_FD_14440 | JGI IMG/M metagenome (IMG submission 14440) | reverse complement strand
GCACCATCTACTCCATCAATACCATTTGTTCCGTTTATTCCGTCAGCACCATCTGCTCCTGGAAGACCTGGAGAACCATCTACTCCATCAATACCATTTGTGCCGTTTGTTCCGTTGATTCCAGATGAACCTACAACATGACCGGCATTTATAATTGTACCATCGGACAATGTCACAATTAAATCACCTAAACCATTTACAACTGAATTATCCACATGAATTCCCGGATCACCTTGAGGACCCACAGGTCCTTGAGTATAATCACACATGGAGTACCAATCACTAATTGCTGATTGATAAAATAGTATACATGAAGAATCCGTATCAAAAACCATTAAGGCATTGGTTGGATTAACTATTGCTAATCTTTGAACTGAAGTCATTCTTGGAATTAGGAGTCCTTTCGTTGTTGAAGATACATCAAGAACACTTGAGGGATCTGGCACGGCTTGATTATCTGAAATACTAACATTCTGCTGTGCTGAAATATGAATTGAAGAGAAAAAGCATATTACAAAGAGAAAAACACCTTTGAATTTGTAAAAATTAATGGATGAAGTCATAACTACTATATGTGTTTAATATGGATTTAAGCAAAACTAAAACAACTAAGATTTACTTGCAACAAAAAATAGACGAAAAATGCACAATAAAGTTGCTTTAAAAACAATCAAATTTCACCACATAAAACTACGACCCATAAACCATTAGAAATGCCTTGATAAATTTTTCCAAATCACCATTCAATACTCCCTCTGTATCTGCACTTTCGACATTTGTTCGAACGTCCTTTACTAGTTTATAAGGATGAAGCACATAATTCCTTATTTGAGAACCCCACTCTATCTTCTTCTTTTCTGATTCTATCTGATTTTGTTTTTCCATTCTTGCACGAAGTTCAATCTCATACAATTGAGACTTTAACAATTGCATTGCCTTTTCTTTATTCGCAAGCTGGGATCTCGATTCAGAATTTTCCACAATGATTCCTGATGGAGCATGACGAAGCCTTACGGCAGTTTCTACTTTATTTACGTTTTGTCCTCCTGCGCCCCCAGCCCTGAATGTTTCCCAGGTCACATCAGCAGGATTAACTTCTATTTCAATACTATCCTCAACCAAAGGGTAAACATAAACGGATGCAAAGGACGTATGTCTTTTCGCATTTGAATCGAATGGCGAAATACGAACCAATCTATGAACACCATTTTCTCCCTTCAAATAACCGAATGCATAGTCTCCTTCAATTTCGAGAGAAACTGTTTTTATTCCGGCAACATCTCCAGATTGATAGTTCAATTCTTTTACTTTGAAACCGTTTTTTTCAGCCCACATCACATACATCCTCATTAGCATAGATGCCCAATCACACGACTCTGTACCTCCAGCTCCAGCTGTAACTTGTATTACAGCATTCAATTTGTCCTCTTCACGAGATAACATATTACGCAATTCCAAATCTTCAACCGATTCAATCAAATTCAAATAACTTGAATCCAATTCATCTTGCGGTGAAATTCCTTCTTTAACAAAATCATATAAAACTTCGAGGTCTCCTAATTTTTCTTTTATTGAATCAAAACCCGATACCCAAAATTTTATACCTCGAATTAATTTCATTTGATCCTCTGCTTTTTTTGGATCATTCCAAAAATCAGGGTCATGTGTTTTAAGCTCATGTTCCTTTAGCTCCATTTTTTTTGCTTCTATTTTTAAAAAAACATGAATCTCTTCTACCCTTTTATTGAGTTCTTTTAGTTGCTCTGCAGTCATATATCACAAAAATAGTCTTAAAAAATTATTATTGTTTATTCACATTTTAATTTTAGCTAAAACAAATTAATTAAATTTGACTCTTTCAAATAATAATGTTGATATGAATATTCCTGAAAACTTAAAATACACGAAGGACCATGAATGGGTCAAAATAGAAGACAATGTAGCCACCATTGGTGTTACTGATTTTGCTCAATCTGAATTGGGAGATATCGTTTTTGTTGAAATTGAAACCTTAGACGAAGAATTAGATGCAGAAGAAGTTTTTGGATCTGTTGAGGCTGTAAAAACGGTTTCAGATTTATTCATGCCGATTGGAGGGAGCATTATCGAGGTCAATGAAAATATTGAATCTTCACCAGAGCTTGTCAATTCTGACCCTTATGGAGAAGGATGGATGATTAAAATAGAAATAAAAGATGTTTCGGAAATTGAAAATCTGTTAAGCTCAGAGGATTATTCTAATTTAATCTGATTTATGGCATATTTATTGATTGAAATTTATAAATTTATAGCATGGAAGTAAAGAAGAATTCAGAAGTCGATGGTGATAAAGTAAAGTCAAGTATGACGATTATTGGCCTTAGCTACGTGGCCGCCTTGACACTTGCTGTTTTTACATTCGGACAAGTCAATATTGAGGAAGATAAGGACGAGCATGCGGCAAAAGATGTTGATCCAACAATTGAAAGGTCAGACAAAAAAGAGCCACCGCCACCGCCACCACCGGAAGAAATGGAAATTCAAATTGCTCCAGAACCACCTGAAGAGGTAATAATCAAAGAAAACATTGAAGAAGAACCACCTCCCGCAGTTACACCTCCTGCCCCGCCTCCACCTGTTGCAGTCGTAGAGGAAGTAGTTGCACCAATTGTAGATTTTCCGGACGTCGAAGCAGGTTTTCCTGGTGGTCCAGCTGCAATGATGAAGTGGATCAATGACAATATAAAATATCCTCAAACTTCAATTGAAATGAATGAGCAGGGTCGAGTCTTTTTATCATTCGTGGTAGAAACAAACGGATCAATTTCAAATGTTAAGATTGAAAGAGGTATCAGTATAGACCTCGACAGAGAAGCCAAAAGAGTAATCAAAAAAATGCCAAAATGGGTTCCAGGAGAAAGTGCTGGACGTGCCGTTAGAGCAAGATGCAGATTACCTATCAATTTTCAGCTTCAATAATTTTAATCGAAATTCCAATAGTTTAGTTGGATGGATTTCTCCAAGCTGTCTTGGACTGTGTTTTCAATACCTGCGTTGAAATTGAGACCAGAAAACGTTTCAAGAGAATCAATTGAAACAACAAAATCTTCGAGATTTTTCTTGCTCCCCTCATTAGGTAATATAAAAGCAATTGCGTTTACTGTTGAATCTTTGAACCCTATTATAGATTTAAAAAAGTAATCAGGTACAGCAAGCTCATTCCCTATAGAAGTCAAATTGGAATCCAAGATAGGACCAGTTGTTATGTATAGGCTATCATAGTCCACAACCCATTTTCTTATCCTAGATTCTAGCTTCCTCCATACACCGCGATTAAAAGAAGGAGTTTGAGGACTCATATTACTGTAGAAAAAAGATTCATCCATGGCCTGTTTAGACCAAGCCATGTCGGCTGCTGGAGCAAGATGTCCTCTATCGTAACCAGAACCCTTGTAATCACTATGACTGGCTGAACCGGTTTTTATTAAAGTGTCTTTTTTAAACTTGTCAGATCTTGAAAAAGGACCATTTATCTTATTTTTATTTAATGAATAAAAAACCCATTTGGCCTGCTCATAATATTCATCATATAAAAGACAATAAGCATAATGTTTGACCAAGGCCTGTGTAGAATCAATTTTTGGAAGATACAAAGTGTCGAAATAAACATTTCGATTAACCTTAATTTTATCGGGTATGTCTGAAAGATTACTTGAAATAAAACAAGAGGAACATATGAACAGCCCTAAAACATAGAAGAGTTTAAACAAAATTAAACGTCTATTTTCGCATATTTAGCATTTCGCTCAATAAAATCCCGTCTAGGCGGAACATCATCTCCCATAAGCATAGAAAATATCTGATCACATTCCGCTGCATTATCAATCGTTACTTGACGTAGAGTTCTGCTTTCAGGATTCATTGTCGTTTCCCATAGCTGGCTTGCATTCATTTCACCCAAACCTTTGTATCGCTGAACATTAACTGAAGATTCTGTGCCTCCTCCTTTCAATTCTTGAATCAAACGATCTCTTTGATCATCATTCCAAGCATAATCCGATTTCGTGCCTTTCTTGACCTGATATAACGGAGGCGTGGCTATATACACATAACCATTCTCAATCAGTTCTTTCATGTATCTAAATAGGAAAGTAAGAATAAGTGTCTCAATATGCGAACCATCAACATCGGCATCACACATGATAATAATTTTATGGTAACGTAACTTCTCTAAATTTAAAGCTTTTGAATCCTCTTCAGTTCCAATTCGAACACCAAGAGCGGTGTAAATATTTTTTATTTCCTCATTTTCAAAAATCTTATGCTGCATAGCTTTTTCAACATTAAGTATTTTTCCTCTTAAAGGCATAATGGCCTGAAAATGTCTATCTCTACCCTGCTTCGCTGTTCCACCGGCAGAATCTCCCTCAACAAAATAAATTTCACATGCTGCAGGATCCTTTTCCGAACAATCTGCCAGTTTACCAGGCAGACCACTTCCTGAAAGAACACTTTTCCGCTGAACCATCTCTCTAGCTTTCCTTGCCGCATGCCTCGCTTTTGCTGCCAGGATTACCTTTTGAACTATGATTTTTGCCGCATTTGGATGCTCTTCTAAATATGCAGAAAGCATTTCAGATACTGATTGACTTACAGGTGCTGTAACTTCTCTGTTACCTAATTTCGTTTTGGTTTGGCCTTCGAATTGTGGTTCTTGGACCTTAACTGACAATACTGCTGTTAGACCTTCACGAAAATCGTCTCCATCAATCTCAACCTTTTCCTTGGTCAACATTCCGGATTCATTCGCATATTTCTTAAGTGTATTGGTTAATCCTCTTCTGAATCCAGAAAGGTGAGTTCCTCCCTCATACGTGTTAATATTGTTGACATATGCCTGAATATTTTCTGTGTAAGATGTATTATATGTCATTGACACTTCTACCGGTATCCCGTCTCTCTCTCCCTCAAAATATATAACGTCTGGAATCAGTGATTCACGATTTCGATCCAAGTATTCCGCAAACTCTTTAAGCCCTCCTTCTGAAAAATAGGTATTAAAGACATCTTTTCCTTCCTCGTCTTTATGTCTTTTATCTGTTAGATTGATTCGAATCCCCTTATTCAAAAAAGCCAATTCACGCATTCTTGCAGCCAAAGTGTCATAATTATACTCACTAACTTCAAAAATGGTCAGATCAGGCTTAAAAGTAACTTCTGTACCTGTTTCTGTCGATTCTCCTATTACTTTGACATCGTACATTGGCTTTCCAATCTCATATTCTTGCTGAAAAAGTTTGCCTTCTCTTTTTACTTTGACCGATAAGTGTTCGGATAACGCATTAACACAGGACACACCAACACCGTGTAATCCTCCAGAAACCTTATATGTATCTTTATCGAATTTACCTCCAGCATGTAAAACCGTCATTACAACCTCGAGAGCTGAACGATTCTCTTTAGTATGCAATGCTGTAGGAATACCTCTTCCATTGTCAAAAACAGTAATCGAATTGTTTTCGTTTATAAAAACAGAAATTTCGGAACAATGCCCTGCCAAAGCTTCATCAATAGAATTATCTACAACTTCATAAACCAAATGGTGCAGCCCTTTAAAGCCTACATCACCGATATACATTGCTGGTCTTTTCCTTACGGCCTCGAGGCCTTCAAGCACTTGAATATTATCCGCTGAATAATTGTCTTTTTTTTCTTCTTCCATTTCCTTAATTTCTATATTAACTCCTAGCGAACCAGGAAGTATACAAAAATAACGAAATATCAAGGGTTTTCAACGTTTTTTAGTTTTAAAAAACACTGACTTATTAACAAAGTTTCAACGATATTATGAACCCTCTATCCAAGAGGATATTTGAGAATCATCAGGGGTTATTCTTGGAGAAATAACTTTTACCAAAAAGCCCTCTTCATCCAAAAGATATTTTTGAAAATTCCACTGTACTTTATTATCCTCAAGTCCATTTTTTGATTTACTCGTTAAAAACGAATAGAGATCACACATGCCTTTTCCCTTAACCTTGACCTTCGACATCATTGGAAAGGTCACGCCATAATTCTTTTTACAAAAGGCAACTATTTCTTCATTTGAACCAGGCTCCTGCCCCATGAAGTCATTCGACGGAAAGCCTACAATAATAAAATTACTACCCTTGTATTTTTGATACAAAGCTTCTAACTGTTCATATTGCGGTGTTAATCCACATTTTGATGCAGTATTAACAATCATTACTTTTTTACCTTTTAAATTAGAGAAATCGTATGACTCTCCTGAGATGCTTTCCACCTTAAACTCATGTATTGACATTTTTTTGTTTTTAATTTGATTCTCATTAGAGAAACTGGTGTTTACTAAAAGTGCTCCGATAAACAATATTGCGGGTGATAATGATATATATCTTTTCATGAAAATGTAACATTGATGCTCCATATTTGTTTTAACCTATTGGAACATTTTTTGCAATTAAACGAATAATCAATAGGTAATGCAAGAAAAAATGAAAATTTTATTAATTCAATTGTGTCTATATGTGCTTTGTTTTCAAGCCATTCATGCACAGCTCAAGTTTTCCGGAACATGGAAAGGTTTTGAAATTTCAGACTCTGTATCTACCGAATCAAATGAGGTTTACTTTGTTGATTTTATAGCTATCAACGGCCTTCTTGAAGGGAATATGAGAGTTGAAAACCAACATAAAGAAGTTCAAATCATTCAAATAAAAGGAACGAAACGATATTTGAACTTTCAAATTGATGAGAAACGAATTCTACAAACAACTTCTAAGCAAAAACACCCAACATTGAACCCCTATTATTTCAAATACAATCTTGAAAGAGGTTATCTAGAAGGATATAAAAATGACTCTTCAAATAAAAAAATCATTCTTTTTAAATCAAAATTCGACTTCAACTCTAAGCTCAAACCATCTAAAAGTAAAAATTGGGTAAGCACCATTTTAAGTGAGTACCGTAATGGATTATCCTCGCCAGAGAAAAGATTAGAAGAGCTAAAAAACTTCAGCTTTGAGCCCATTTATTTTGACTATGACAAATCCACCGTTAAAGAAGAGTATCATGACCAATTAAAAGAAATAAAAAAAATCATATTAAGTCATTCAGATTTACGAATTTTGGTTATTGGTCATACAGATTCTGATGGGTCCAACAAATACAATGAATCCTTGTCCAAAAAAAGAGCTGAATCCATTATAAGATTTTTTACGACACGTGGACTGCGTCGAGATAGGATCGTAATTGATTTTAAAGGTGAAACAGTCCCCATTCAATCTAATGAAACTTCAAAGGGGAAAAGCATGAATAGGAGAGTTGATTTTAGGTTTATTTAAACCAAAGTATTCAGCTTCTCTTCTAATAAGGCTATTTTAGTAAGCGCATCAGATTCTTTTTTACGTTCCATATCAACGACATTTTTTGGTGCAGAATTAACAAATCGTTCATTGGACAATTTCTTCTGTACACTGACTAGAAAACCACGAGAATAATCAAGCTCTTGCTCTATCTTCTGTCTTTCAGCTTCAACATCAATGGCGTCACCAAACGGTATGAAAAACTCAACTCCTGAAACGATAAATCCATTCGAGTTGTTTATTTTCTCAGCAGTAAATTCGAATAATGAGAGATTCGCCATTTTTTGAATCATTGCATCATGGTCCTTATTTCGTTTAAATTCACCCGCATAAAAAAGCTCCAACTTTACTTTGGAAGCTATATTTTGCTCTTTTCTTATGTTTCTGACGCTTGAAATAATCTCACTAGACAATTCAAAATCTTTTAACTGTGCTTTTTCATAACCTTTAAATTCAGGCCAAGACGAAATCATTATATCCGAATCCTTCTTGGAAATTAAATGCCACAATTCCTCACTAACGAAGGGCATAAAAGGATGTAATAGTTTTAGAATTGTGTCGAAAAAAGCCTCTGTTTGCCGAATTGTTTTTTGATCAATTGGTTGCAGATAACCAGGCTTCACAATCTCCAAATACCACGAGCAGAAATCATCCCAAACCAATTTATAAGTAGCCATTAATGCTTCAGAAATTCTGTATTGGTCATACATAAGATTGATTTCTTCTAAAGTTTTCTGCAACTTGTTTTCAAACCAAGAAACGGCCACAGCTGAAGACTGCGGTTGATCCATGTCTTTCACTTCCCAATTAGAAACGAGTCTAAAAGCATTCCAAATTTTATTGGCAAAGTTTCTTCCTTGCTCGCATTGAGAAGTATCAAAAGGCAAATCATTTCCAGCAGGAGAGCTTATTAAAACTCCGACACGAACACCATCAGCCCCAAACTTGTGAATGAGCTCGATGGGGTCAGGAGAGTTGCCTAAAGACTTTGACATCTTACGCCCCAACTTATCCCTTACAATTCCCGTGAAATAGACATTTTTGAAGGGCAATTCATCCAAATACTCATAACCGGCAATAATCATTCTTGCCACCCAAAAAAACATAATCTCTGGGGCGGTCACCAAGTCATTAGTCGGGAAATAATATTTAATCTCTTCGTTTTCCGGGTCAGTCAAACCATTGAAAACTGAAATAGGCCATAACCAACTTGAAAACCAAGTGTCTAAGACATCTTCATCTTGCCATAAATCATCCTCTTCTAACTCTTTATTCGATTTGGCTTTTGCCAGCTTCAAAGCACTTTGAATATCATCTGCAACTACAAAATCGTCAGCTCCTTTACCAAAATAATAAGCCGGGATTCGATGCCCCCACCACAATTGCCGTGAAATACACCAGTCTTTAATGTTTTCCATCCAATGTCGATATGTATTTTTAAACTTATCTGGATGAAACTTTATATTTCCGTTGAGGACATTTTCCAAAGCAGGTTTGGATAAATCCTGCATATTTACGAACCATTGCAATGACAATTTTGGTTCTATAATAGCATTTGTTCTTTCAGAGAAACCCACTTTATTCTGATGGTCTTCCACTTTTACCAAATAACCTTTGTCATTTAGTTCTTTTTCGATGTTTTTTCTGACTTCAAATCGATCTTGACCTTCATAATGTAATCCATGTGAGTTTAATGTCCCGTTGTCATAAAATACATTTAAGGTGTCAAGGTTATGTTTTACACCAATGTCGTAATCATTTATGTCGTGCGCTGGTGTAACCTTTAAACAACCCGTGCCAAACTCCAAATCAACATATTCATCACAAATAACTGGCACTTTTCGATTACTTATTGGAACTATAATTTCTTTTCCATGAAGCTGTGTATACCTTTCGTCTTTGGGATTCACACATATTGCAGTATCGCCAAAAATAGTTTCAGGTCTCGTTGTTGCGATGGTCATCCATTCATCATCTGAATCCACAACCTTATACCTAATATAAAAGAGCTTCGAATTGACCTCTTTGTGTAGTACCTCTTCATCAGAAACTGCCGTCAAGGCCTCAGGATCCCAATTCACCATTCTTACCCCTCTATAAATTTTGCCTTTATTAAAGAGATCGATAAAAACTGCTTTTACTGACTTTGAGTATTCCTCGTCCATCGTAAAATGTGTTCTGTCCCAATCACATGAAGCCCCAAGCTTCTTTAATTGTTCAAGAATAATTCCTCCATGCTTTTCTTTCCATTCAAAAGCATGCTCTAAAAATTCACTTCTCGAAAGGTCCGATTTTTTCAATCCCTCACTTCTCAATTTCTGGACAACCTTTGCTTCGGTTGCAATTGATGCATGGTCCGTTCCAGGAACCCAACAAGCATTTTTTCCCTGCATTCTGGCCCTACGCACCAGTACATCTTGTATCGTATTGTTCAACATGTGACCCATATGTAAAACCCCAGTTACATTTGGAGGAGGAATCACTATGGTGAAAGGCTCTCTTTCATCTGGAGATGAACTAAAATAACCCTTTTCCTGCCAATGCTTGTACCATTTATCTTCAGCAATTTTAGGATCGTATGTTTTTGCAATACTCATTAAATATTTTTAGCGACAAAGGTATAAATTCCTTGTAAAACAAAGGATAATAAACTTTAATTAACATTGATGAAATCCCTCGACAACGAACGAATTAATGGAAAGGCAGAAGCCAAATAAGATTCTATCTTCCCAATATGAATCCAAGAACATTCCGTGATATCTTCCTCAATCTGTGGAATTAATTTCTTTGAAAATGAGGTCTTCATATGAAACCAATGCGTTTTTTTTAAAATGCTAACCCCCTTGTATTCGTAAACATGATAGGTTGAATCAAGTTTCTTAACTATTTGTAAATCATCTGTTATGCCACACTCCTCTTGAACTTCACGAATTGCACATAAATCCACCTCTTCCCCTTCTTCTCGTTTACCCTTGGGGAAATCCCAAAAACCAAATCGCTTTATCATTAGAACCTTATCGCCATTCATAACCACCCCTCCTGCAGCTTCAATTCGATGAAAATTGTAAAATAAATTGTTGAATGTAAATTCAATGTCATTTGAGACTATTTGAATATTTTCTTTTGCGATAAGTCCGCAGAAGGCCTGATAATTTTCGATAATTTCAACATCTATAATGGGAATGTTTTTTTTTGAAGATTCGTTGATGTGAATCACACCTTTATCAGTAAAAACTTTATACTTTTGCCTCATGATTAATGACAAAGATAGGGCCTTAAAGATTGCAGAACTACTCTTGCAGGTTAAAGCCGTTAAATTACAACCAGATAATCCCTTTACATGGGCATCTGGAATAAAGTCACCGATTTATTGTGACAATCGCATTACCCTATCGCATCCAACTGTCCGAACTCACATTAGACAAATGATGTCCGAAGCTGTTGTGGAAAGTTTTGGCAAACCTGATGTTATTGTTGGCGTGGCAACTGGAGCAATCGCTCTTGGAGTTCTCGTTGCGCAAGAGCTAGGCTTACCTTTTGTTTATGTAAGAAGTGCTGCAAAAGGACATGGACGTCAAAACTTAATTGAAGGTGCGTATGAACCTGGGCAACAAGCAGTCGTCATTGAAGATTTAATTTCTACAGGTGGAAGTAGCTTAAAAGCTGTAGATTCATTAAGAGAAGCTGGGATAATCGTCAAGGGTTTAACAGCTATTTTTACGTACGGATTTGAAACAGCAGAAGCCAATTTTAATAAATCTGAGTGTGCCTATTCTACGCTAACTGACTACACGACTTTACTAGAGGAAGCCCTTTCATCAAAATATATTGAGAAAAAACAACTTACCTTGCTCCGTGAATGGAGAATGAACCCCGAAAAATGGCTTAAATAACTATGATACTAACAGGAGAAAAAATAAGCGTTACTTCAAACGTAAAAGAAATTGAATCGTTTCTTATAGATTCAAACAATTATGAGTTCCTATTACCCATGGACAAAGTATCAAACTTCAAATCTGACAAAGATTCATGTTCATTTAAAGTTCAAGGTGGAATCACCATTTCATTAATTCAAAACGGTAGAGAAGATGGAAAAATCTTTCTGAAGTCTGGTGAGAAATCCCCATTTCCATTTAAACTTACGGTACATTTAAATCACCTTGAAGAAGAATTAACAGAAGGGTACATTGAATTTGATGGTGAAGTCAACGCTTTTCTAAAAATGATGGTTGAAAAACCTTTATTGAATCTTTTCAATTACATGTCGCACAAATTAAGTAAACAATTTTTATAAAAATTGCACTTCCTTGTTTTGGAAGCACAAGACATCCCCATTCGAGTCCACTAGTAACCTCCCTGCATCATCTACCCCAACAATTTTTCCTCTAAAAGACTTGGACTTACTTGAAAAAATACGCTCTTCGTTCAATCCAAAAAGACAACTTAAATACCTTTCTTTTAACTCGTTATTTTGCCCTAAATAAATAAAATGTTCATTTGTTTTTAAGTGAAATATAAAGTCATCCAATAATACATCAATAGAATAATTTTCACCTGTCTGCAATTTCATGCTCGTCGCTGATAATCCGTTAAATTTTAATTGACTTACATTTATTCCAACTCCTACAACTGAACTTTTTAGGTTTGACCCTGCAAACTTGTTTTCTATCAAGATTCCTGAAATTTTTAATGAATCCACTATGATGTCATTTGGCCACTTGACTTGAGCACTGATTTTCTTGCTCTTTAAAAACTCAATAATACAAACCGAAACATACCAATTAATATAAATGGGATTGACTTTAGACAATTCTGTTGAAGATAAAATCAACGAAACGAGTAAATTCAATTTTGAATTAGACTGCCATAATGCACCTTGCTGACCTCTGCCATTCGTCTGGTTTTCTGCCATAATTACCGACCCATGTACTCCTAAACCGTCATTAATCAGTTTGGCAGCAAAATTGTTGGTTGAATCCACGTCTGACAAAATGAATTTTTGAGTACCAATATTTGAGTTATAATCCTTCATTTATTTTCGTTTCAAAATCAAAATTAATCAGTTAGCTTTGTATTATAGTAAAATATGATTGAAAAAAAAACAAATTCCGAATCTACCCAGCTTTGCGAGGCAATAGTAGAAGGAATGAAAGAGAATAAGGCGAATGACATCGTGGTATTAGATCTCAGAAACCTTGAAAGTGCAGTTTGTGATTATTTTGTGTTATGCTCAGGCGATTCAACAACTCATGTTGACGGGATTTCAAATTCTGTAACGAGATTCGTGCGAAAATCAATCCAAGAAAAACCATGGCACGTAGAAGGCAAAACAAATAGTGATTGGGTTTTGTTAGACTATATCAATGTTGTAGGACATGTGTTCTACAAGGATTCGCGTGGCTTTTACGATATTGAAGAACTTTGGTCAGATGCAGACAGAACAAATATCCTTTCTTAAAAAATAAACAATGGCAAAGAAAAAAAATAATTTCTCTATATACTGGGTATATGCTCTTCTCGGGGTGGGACTCATCGCTTTTCAACTATACATGGGGCAGACCGAGCAAACCAATGTTGAAACAACCCAATTGGAGACGATTGCAGACATTACCAAAACGGATTCGGCTGAAAGTGGTGTAAAACAAGTCACAATTGTGAATAGGGAAAACTCACCATATGCAGAATTTCAATTGAATAAGGCGGGTATTGATTCTGTTTTGAATTCAAAGGATACTCAGTTTGCTGACATGAAAAAAGCAATCAATGCTTCTGAAGAAAAAGATAAAACAAAAATTTTATTTGTAATTGAAGATTTAGACCCTACTCTACTTGCTGAAAACTTAGAAAAGCAAAAAATAAAAGTAAAGTATGATAAACGCACAGATTATTTTGGAACAATCCTGAGCTACCTGCTTCCATTTGTAATTATTATTGCCATTTGGATTTTTGTAATGAGAAGAATGTCCGGTGGAGCCGGTGGCGGGAGCGGTCAAATTTTCAATATTGGAAAATCAAAAGCCAAACTATATGAGAATGGTAAAACGACCAATGTTACTTTTTCTGATGTAGCCGGTTTAGAAGGCGCAAAAGAAGAAATTGTCGAAATTGTCGAGTTCTTAAAAAACCCATCGAAATATACTGAATTAGGAGCGAAAATACCAAAAGGAGCGCTACTTGTAGGCCCTCCAGGGACAGGGAAAACGCTTTTGGCAAAGGCTGTTGCCGGTGAAGCTAAGGTTCCTTTCTTTTCATTGTCAGGTTCTGATTTTGTTGAGATGTTCGTTGGTGTTGGTGCTTCTCGTGTAAGAGACCTTTTCAAACAAGCAAAGGAGAAATCACCTGCCATCATATTTATTGATGAAATAGATGCGATCGGTAGAGCACGTGGTAAGAATAACGGATTCAATTCAAACGATGAAAGAGAGAATACACTAAATCAGCTGCTTACGGAGATGGATGGATTTGGCACAAACTCAGGTGTAATAATTTTAGCAGCAACGAATAGAGCAGATGTTTTAGACGGCGCATTAATGAGAGCAGGTAGATTTGACCGTCAGATTTATGTTGACATGCCTGACTTAAACGAAAGACAAGAGATTTTCGAAGTGCATTTAAAACCTTTAAAACTCGTAAAAAATCTTGATGTGAGCTTCTTGGCCAAACAAACCCCAGGGTTTTCGGGTGCAGATATCGCAAACCTTTGTAATGAAGCGGCACTTATTGCAGCAAGAAAAGACAAGAAAAAAGTTGAAAAGCAAGACTTCTTGGACGCTGTAGATAGAATTATTGGCGGTTTAGAGAAAAAGAATAAAATCATTACACCTAGCGAGAAAAAGGCCATTGCCTTTCACGAAGCTGGTCATGCCACGATCTCTTGGCTGTTAGAACATGCGCATCCTTTAGTAAAAGTAACGATAGTGCCAAGAGGACAATCCTTAGGTGCTGCATGGTATTTACCAGAAGAACGTAGTATTACGACAACTGAACAGATTTTAGATGAAATGTGCTCCGCTTTAGGGGGAAGAGCTGCAGAGCAACTTATTTTCAATAAGATCAGTACAGGTGCTCTTAGTGATTTAGAGAAAGTCACTAAACAAGCCTATGCAATGGTATCCATTTACGGCCTCAATGATAAAATTGGTAATATTTCCTATTACGACTCGAGAGGTCAAGACATGTTCACCAAGCCATATTCTGATGACCGAGCCCGAATAATTGATGAAGAGGTCAGTAAAATGATCGAGTCTCAATACCAAAGAGCATTAGAATTACTTGCTGAAAACAAAGATAAATTAACAGAGTTGGCGGAAAAACTTTTATCCTCTGAGGTCATATTTAAAGAAGACTTGGTAGAGATTTTTGGGGAAAGAATGTGGGACAAGAAAGAAGAGATTGAAGAAAAAATTACTGAAACTGAAGAAAAAGAAGCAGAAGAAGAAATAGAATCTTCGAAAACAGCTGATGAATCGAAACCAGTGATTTCGAAAGAAGAAGACTTGAAAAACCCTCCAGAATTCAAACCCAAAGAAACTAAAGAAGAAAAGGATGGCACTGATGAATAAAGCGCTTCTTATCAATACAACAGATCGTATGTATTTTCAGCTTTGTCAATCTATATTATCTATGAATGATATTCCTTTTCAAATTAACAGCACCATGGACTCCATGTATAATGCCTTTGGTAAATTTGAAATTTATGTTTTGGAGGAAGATAAACAAAAGGCAATTGACCTCATAGAAAATCATGAAGACACTCCTGACGCGTAGTATCAGCGGAATCCTTTTTGTTTCGCTTGTTGTTCTTTGTCTTCTTGGAGATAAAGGATTATTATTCGCTCTATTTGGATTAATTTCAGGTATTGGTCTCTACGAGTTTCATCTTTTATTTTCTTCAAAAGAGAGGTTTAATTATCCTGTGTTGGTTAGCTCTCTTTCAGGTGTAATTGGTTTCATCGTTTTAATTTATCCGTGGTTTAATTTGTTAGAGACTGGTAATAATCGATTTTTACATTCTGGCATTCACCTTCTCATTCTCATTATTATTATTGGATTTTTCCAATTTATTTATAGCTCAAAACAATTTGTATCAAATACCTTAATTATCGTCAAGGGTATAATTTACGTTGTATTCCCCTTGTTTTTAGGTGCGGTGATACATTTCGAAGACAAGAGTAGTTTCCCCATACTCCTAGGGCTTTTTCTATTGGTATGGACCAATGACACATTTGCCTACATAAGTGGAAATTTGTTTGGCAAACACAAACTTGTTGAAAGAATTTCTCCGAATAAAACCTGGGAAGGATTTTTCGGCGGATTTTTAATCACAATTTTAGTAGGGTATATTGTGGATATTTACTTTCTCAAAGGTGATTTCTATTGGATGATTGCCGCAATCATAGTGTCTCCAGCTGCGGTTATTGGAGATTTATTTGAATCTTCTTTGAAAAGAAAAAATAAGGTGAAAGATACCGGGAACATCATGCCAGGACATGGCGGAATCCTTGATCGCTTCGATGCTATGTTTTTTGCCATTCCATTTTTCTATATTTGGTATATCTTATTTACTTAGGTAAAAATTAAGTTTTATAAAATGACATTACATAAAGAAGGTATTAAACTTATTTTAGGCGGGCTTTTTCTTGCCGCTTTGAGCATCATCTTAAATGTGCTTTTTCTTTTCGAGAATTTCCCTGTTTTAGCCTCCATTATTGTTGGACTGTCTCTAGTCATTCTCATTCTCATTATACAATTCTTTAGAATTCCAAAAAGAAACAAAAGCTATGAGAAGAATGAAATCGTATGTCCTGCCGATGGAAAAGTAGTTGTCATAGAAGAGACTGAAGAGACTGAATATTTCAAAGATCGTAGAATGCAAGTTTCCATTTTCATGTCGCCTCTTAATGTTCATGCCAACTATTATCCCATAACAGGGAGATTGGTTTATCAAAAATACCATCCTGGTAAATTCCTGGTAGCATGGCACCCTAAAAGCAGTACCGAAAATGAACGAACAACTATGGTCGTAAAGGATGACTCTGGTCGCGAAGTTTTAATCCGACAAATTGCAGGAGCTGTTGCACGTAGAATATGTTATTATGGAGAAATTGATTCTTCTGTGGAAAAAGGAGAAGAATTGGGTTTTATTAAATTTGGATCAAGGGTCGATTTATTTCTCCCTCTCGATACTAATATTGATGTTAATATCGGAGACAACGTTAAATCCAGATTGTCCAAAATTGGGATCCTTAATTGATTTCGCTATATTTACTAAAAATTATTTAACTATGAAAAAACTATATCTAATACTAGCATTAATCGTATTCAGTGGGTCATATGCCGTAAACACATTTGCTGCAACAAACGATTCTAACATCGAACTGAAAGACGACGACAAAAAGAAAAAGAAAAAAAGAAAGAAGAATAAGAAAAAAAGTTGTGAAGCAAAATCAAAATCTTGTGCTTCAAGCAGTACAAACAAATCTTGTTGTTCAAAAAAAGACAATAACTAGTCTGAAAACATTTGAATTGAAAAGCGCCTTAAGGCGCTTTTTTTTTGTCTCAAAGAAAAAAGTAGCTATAGATTACTATAATTAGTATAGAAAAGAGATTCATAAAAAACCCATAAGCAGCCATCTGCTTAATACTTATTTTTCCTGAAGAAAAAACAATGGCATTTGGAGGCGTGCTGATAGGCATCATAAAAGCACAACTTGCCGCAAGCGTAAGGGGTATACAAAGTGTAAGAACTGACTGCTCCATTCCTAAAGCCAGCATTGCAATTATGGGAACCAAGACAGACACCAATGCTAAATTTGACATGAGCTCAGTAGCAAAAATAGAAATGGATATAATCAATAGCAATAAATAAAAATAATGCCATGAAGAAATGCTGTTCGCACTTTGAAAAACCAGCTCCAAGACATGACTTTTTTCTAGAGAAGATGCCAATGCAATACCCCCCCCAAATAAAACCAAAATGCCCCACGGAATTTTAATGGTATCACTCCATTTCAATAATTTTTCTTCAGTCGTCTTAGAAGGAATGATAAATAACATTATCGCACCTAAAATTGCAACACTTGAATCCTTAAAAGTCACACCAGTATAATCAACTATTAGCCCCCTTGTCACCCATAATAAGATCACCAATCCAAATGTGATCAAGACTCTTTTTTGTGGTATCGTCCATTTACTCTGATTCAGGTTGATGACCACCTCATCATTTCTTTGTGACCCAAGTATAATTTGAAAAAAAACATTTAAAATCAAGAAAATAACAAGGCTCACAGGTAAACCAATTTTCATCCATTGCCAAAAACTAATGTGTATATCAAAAGTACTCGATAATGTTCCTGCCATTTGGGTATTTGGAGGAGAACCAACAAGCGTCGCCATCCCCCCTACACTTGCCGCATAGGCAACAGTAAGCATTAACAATAATGAAAACCTGTTAGACGATTCAGACCCTTTTTGAGTTTGAATGATTGACAATGCCATAGGAAGCATCATTAATGTGGTTGCCGTGTTTGATATCCACATACTTAAGATATAAGAGCTCAATCCAAACCCGATGAGAATCTTAGATTTTGTAGAACCCATTATGGATAAAATTCGCGATGCGATCTGATGATGAACTCCCCATTTTTCTAGAGCGAGTGCCAAAATAAATCCTCCGAGAAATAGATAAACATTATTATTGCCATACGCCAAGGCCAATTCAGATGGATCCAACAAACCTAAAGGAGTGCATAAAACCAAAGGGATAAGTGCTGTAACATATATCGGAACAACCTCGAATACCCAGAAAAAAACCATCAAAACAGCCATTGCCATCGACCTGTTTTGCATCGAATTTTCTTCCCAAAAAGCTAAAGAAATAAAAAAAATAAATCCAATAATTCCAGCAATTGTTTTTTTATGCTGAAACAAATGAATCATATTATTTATTGAGTTTATTCAACTTTTCAACAAAATACTGAGCCTTTTCATTGACGTGAACCGTTATTTCTGAGAACTCCTTTTTAGATTTACTCTTGTAGATCTTGCTTAAAACATCATCCTGAAATGTTGCTGCTTCATCTATTAGCTTGTCCGTATCTTTCATTTTTGACTCATCTGTCAACTGCAAGAAGAAGCATTCTTCAACAATATCGAATACCATTTCATTCAGGTGTCTTTTAAAAGTTCTTTTACTTGCCATAATAAATATTTTTTAGCAAAAATAATTAAGAATAAGTAACTACTGTGACTTTTCCCTATTTAATTGTCAACATACATAAGGCCAAATAAATATCTTATTTATAGAAAAGAATTCTCTTAATTTTGCGAACTGTTTTATGAGTTTAGACTATAAATATTCAACCATTCTTAAGATTGCACTACCAATGATGTTTTCTGGTTTTGTACAATCGATTGTATTGATAACAGATGCCTCGTTTATTAGTCGATATTCAACTATTGCATTTGATGCAGTAGGAAATGCCGGTCTCATATACATCACCTTTTATATGCTTATCCTAGGGGTTGGCGATGGTGCTCAAATAGTTATGGCAAGGAGGATTGGAGAGAATAAACACCATATGTTGGGAAGGGTATTTAGTGCCGGACTTGTTTTTCAAATTATTTTTTCTGGCGTCCTGTTTGCTCTCTTGTTCTTTTTTATACCCGATTGGATTAAAGCCTATTCAGTAAATGCTCAAATAGCATCACTTCAGGGAGATTTTATTGGAATTCGTTCTTTGGCAATTTTTCCATCTGGCTTATTTCTAATGATGCAGGCTTATTTCCTTGCAAAAGGAAAAACGTTTCCTGTTTTGATTTCAGCGATATTGACCGCGTCATTAAATATTGTTTTAGATTACGGCTTGATTTTCGGTAATTTTGGATTGCCAGAAATGGGCGTTAAAGGAGCTGCTTTAGCAAGTACCTGTTCAGATGTGCTAGGTATGTTTACTATGCTATGTTTTTTCTTAATTGATAGAGAACATGTTCTCGCTCGATTCAGATTATTTAAAACCAAATCATTATTGAATTTGCTAAAAATATCAAGTCCAATAATGATTCAAGGATGTCTTGCACTCGGCACTTGGACGATATTCTTTATCATGCTCGAGCAAAGAGGTGTTTTTGAGTTGACTGTATCACAAAACATCCGTTCCATTTACTTCCTTGCCTTTGTTCCTGTTTGGGGTTTTGCTGGCACCACTAAAACCTATATTTCACAATATCTCGGTGAAAAGAAAGAAAATGAAATTCCTATTATTCAAAAAAGGATTCAATTGCTTACTACAGGATTTTTAATCTTCTTTTTTCATGGGGCAATATTATATCCAGAAACACTCATTAGCATTATTAATCCAGAAGAGATTTATATCGGCATGAGTGCTGAAATATTGAGGTTGATTTCAGTTTCAATCATTTTATATGGAATAGTTTCTGTTTATTATCAAACCATACTTGGCAGTGGAAACACCATCTATTCCCTCATTATTGAAATCACAACCATAATACTCTATTTATCCGCGTGCTTTCTTTTTATTAAGGTTCTAAATCTTGATATATTTTGGATTTGGACGGTTGAATATATATATTTCGGCACCATTGGAGTGATGTCTTTTATCTATTTGAGAAATTCCAGCTGGAAAACTAAAAAAGTGTAATTATGACAAAAAAGCTCCGTATTGTTTTTATGGGTACCCCAACTTTTGCCGTTACGGTTTTAGACCGAATTGTCAAAAGTGGGCATCAAATCGTTGGTGTTGTTACTGCTCCTGACCGTCCATCTGGTCGGGGACAGCAAATACGGAAAAGTGATGTTAAAATATACGCAGAAGAAAAAGAGTTGAGCATTTTTCAGCCACTGAATTTAAAAGATGATTCATTTATCACTCAAATGAAAGATTTAAATGCAGATGTTTTTATTGTCGTGGCTTTTCGAATGCTCCCCGCAGTTGTATGGAAAATCCCACCTATGGGCACAATAAACCTGCATGCTTCTCTTTTACCAGATTACAGAGGTGCTGCTCCAATTAATTGGGCCATCATGAATGGAGAAAAAACAACAGGAGTGACAACCTTCTTCATTAATGAAGTAATAGATACCGGAGATATCATAAAAAGAAAATCAACTGAAATACACAGTGAGATGACTGCTGGTGATTTACATGATCAACTGATGTCTATTGGTGGCGATTTGATATCCGAAACACTTAAAGAACTGGTTGATGGTAAAACAAATCGGGAAAATCAAATTTTGGATGAATCCTCAACATTAAATGCGGCACCAAAAATATTTAAAAATGATTGTAAAATAGATTGGGCAAACTCGCTTGATGAAGTGTATAATAAAATAAGAGGGCTTTCTCCTTATCCTGGAGCCTGGTGTATTCTAAAGAATAGAGCAAAGAATAAGGATATTTCTTTTAAACTTTATCATACCAGAAAAACGGACATCATCGTCAAGGAAGGCGAAAAAAACAGACTCACTGCGACCGAGGATGGTATTCTTTTCCCTTGCTCAGACTATCACCTACGGGTTATAGATTTTCAAATGGAAGGAAAACGAAGAATGAACTTCAAGGACTTTCTAGCGGGAAATTCAATTGAAGACTTCGTCATTATTCAATGATTTCAAAATCAACTTCATGTTCCCAATTGGCCTTTACTTTAATCGTTTTATTGTAGATGAATCTTTTTTCTGGACCAGAATAATCCTCTGGATTAAAAGCATCCCATCTATCGTTTTTATTCTCGTCTTTTACTACACTCAGTTCGTAGTTTCCTGGTTTCAAATTCGCAAAAGAGACCACTTCTGATTGGACAAAGTCAGTTTGCAATGATACCAATTTATTATTTTGAAACAATTCAATAAACCAGTAGTCCAATTCAGTTTCTACATTCACCTTGATAACACCCAACTCTTCTTCCGCTATTCGCTCAATGATCATGTTTAATTTATCATTTACCATTCCATTTGCCGTAGAAACAGATGCTGAATCAAGGTTCAGAATGGCCTTGGTAAAAGATTGATTCTTGAAATCTATTGTAACTTGATTCAAATTAAAGCTGATTTGACTAGAATCAAATTCAATCACGCTACTGTCGTTAAGATTTACCATGCCAAACTTCCGGTTTAATGAATAAATTGGAGCTTCAAAATTAAGCTCGATGCAACAAGAATCTGGAAATAGCTCTAGCTTTTTTATGGGATTTATTAAACTTAAAGAGCTCAGGTCCTCTTCATTTCTAACCTTTTTATTAAGCGTGTCAATATTTATTTCAATAGATTCCACATATTCAGGAAGGATATACCTTCGGGTGTTTTCTTCGAAATTATAGCTATCCAATACATCCAAATCAAGGTCTTTAAATTTTAGAGAGTCAAAAGAAACCCAATTCGGAATGCTGAGCTCCAAGATATATGGCGTAACAAACTTCGAATCTATATTTAACAAGGCTACTTCTGGTGTGGTGATCGATAAATTTAATGTATCAGAAAAAGTTGAGTCCAAATAAATGGGGGTTTTACTAGCAAATTGAATTTCATCTCTATCCCTTACTCTATTTTTATTTTCATCTAAAAAAGCCGCATAATAAAAAGTTCCTTCTTTTAATGCTCTTAATCTTGAATAACCTTGATCATCAGATTTTGAAAAATAAGTGGGCTCAATCTGAGTCAAAGAATCATATAATGCGATTAAAACATTTTTATTTGGTTTTCCTAAATACCCATCTGAAACGATAAAAGAAGCTTGATTTTTATCTATTTCTGGGCCCGTTGAAAAAGCGATTTGAATTAAGGAATCATTACCTTCAGTAATGTCCTTAATTGCACCATTTAAATATAAAGAATAGGTCGTGTTTTCTTTTAGCTTTTCCTGGAAATCAATTTGAAGTGTTTTTCCTTTTAGAAGGTACTCATAGTCAACATTTGCAGGTAATAGAATGATGTTTTCCGCTGGATTTTGCAACTTAACAAACTCATCAAATTCAATCGTCATCTGCTCTACTACAGCATTAAGCTGCCCATTTGAAGGATTGCAAAATTCGATTCTTGGAGCCATCACATCCTTAGCACCACCTGAAATGCTTCCAACTTGAGCACAAGCAGATGTAAGAAGTATAATAATTAAATAACGGAAAGTAAGCATTCACATAATTTTTCAAGCCATTGTTTATCTACTTCATCAAAACAATCCAATTCATTACTATCAATATCTAAAACGCCAATAACCTCTCCATCGTATATGAGAGGAATTACTATTTCACTTTTTGCGGCCGCATTACATGCAATATGACCGGGAAAATCATGCACATCGGCTACAACTATCGAACGTTGATCAGACCAAGCTGTTCCACAAACCCCTTTCCCTTTGGATATCCTAGTGCATGCTACAGGTCCTTGAAAAGGTCCTAAAACCAATTCATTAGATTCGATGATGTAAAAGCCAACCCAGAAGAAATCAAAATTTGATTTAAGGAGAGCTGCGAAATTGGCCATATTGGAAATTCTATTGTCATTTCTTGAAAGAAGACCCTCCATTTGAACATAAACAGATTCATATAATTTTGCTTTATCCTCCCTAATAGTCATCGTTTCTGAACTAATCATTTCTTAAATACAAAATTGTCTTTTTTACACGTATAAAACAACAGGATGCGCGGATTTAAATAGTATCCTACAATTAAAGATTAGTACCTTAACGTATAAAGAAAAAATAATACTTTTATTCTATTCAAAATCAATTCAAAAATATTATTTGATGCCTAGAGAAATTATTGTACTCGATATAGAAACCACAGGATTGAATCCTAAAGAAGACCTGATTTTAGAATTAGGCATGGTCAAATTAAGTCTAGAAACAGGTGAAATCACAGTTCTATTCGATCAAGTATTTAAAGATCCAAAACTAACCGCAAAGCACAGAAAAGCTTGGATCTTCGAGAATGGTTTTATGCAGATTGAGGAGATTAGAAATGCATTACCTATATCCGAGTACTTTGATGAAATCCAGTCATTACTTGATCCATTTAAAGGTCAAATTACAGCATGGAATAGAGATTTTGACAGTGCATTTCTTTTAAAATATGGATTTGATTTAGGCCCGCAAATCAAATGTCCAATGAAAGAAAGTGTTGATTACTTTAAAATTGAAGGGAATTATGGCTACAAGTGGCCAAAAGCCCAAGAAGCCTGGGATATTCTATTTCCAGATACGCCAAAAGTCGAGGAACACAGGGGACTTGATGATTCAAAAATGGAGGCGGCTATTATCTATGAGTTATACAATAAAGGTCATTATATAATGTAATCTGGTTTTCTGTTATCAATCAAAATTAATTTTAGTTGATTTTTTTTAAACGTTGATCATTTATCTGTAGCGGAAAATTTCCCTTTTGTAGGCAAAAACCTACCCACTGATTTTTGATACCTCCTGTAATCAGGATACTTTTCTGCGGATATCGACTCCGAAAAATCAGAACTACCTTTAAACAATAGCACCAATAAAAGACCTCCTGTAATGGTCCAGTTGATCCAATAGCCTGTTGCGATAACAGAATAAAAATAAAAGACAATCCAAATTGCTTGCTCTGCCATGTAGTTGGGATGACGTATATAGGCCCATAAACCTGTGTGGACAAAACCTATTTTATAGAAAGGTTCCTCTTTCCCCTTTTTAAGTTGGGCATATTTTGAAGACTGATAATCATATTGCTGCTGATCAGCCAAGTATTCGATAAATATCAGCCCAAGAAGAATAATCGCTAAAAAAAGATCAAAAAGACCTAAGTCGGAATGATTCCCCAAGACCCTTAATGCAGGTAAAGTTGTCAATAAGACCAATCCCATTTGATAAAATGAAATAAAAAATAAATTAAATAATATCCATTTCCATTTTTGCTCAAATCCAGGTTTGGCTCTAAGAATCGACCAACGATAATCTTCTTCTCCAGTCCAAAACTTAATTGAATACCCCCCTCTTCGGGCAAAGTTAAAACTCAATCGGAGTCCCCAAATGGATACCAGGATCGCCATCAAAATTAAACGTGGATTATAGTCGGAATAATGCACCAAAATCCACAAATATGGAATAGGCATAATGCTCCATAGTTTATCCACTTGACTGTAGTTATCTGTTATTGAACTTACTATAAAACAACAAAAAGAGGCTACTCCATAAACCCACAATAAGGTAACAAGTGCCTCTCCTTGTAGAATTGTAAGGGGGTCATCATAGTAAAAGCAAACTACGGGTACTGTGATCAGCGTAAAGATTAATATTAAAGCTACTTTCCACATATATTTTTATTTATAACGTTATTATTAAAATTGAATTGGTATTGTTCCTTGTTTTCGAAAGTCATAATCACTAAAACAATTGATCTAAGATAATTGATTATAAAAATAACAAGTAGTGTCTATTTTCTTAACATCAATTATTACCAGCACAATAATAGAGATAAATTGTCAAAAATTTAATTTTATATTAAACCANCAAGGTCTAATCAACGTGTTGATTTTAAACAACATAACTCAGTAATTGTCTCGTTTACACTTTAAAATAATTTCATTCTTGAGCGAACCTTTGAATTATTCAAAAAAAAAGGCAACATAATGACTTGTTGAATCGTTTAAGGAACGTGAATTACTCAAAAACTAAAATATCTGCGAAGCAGTCTTTAACTTGGTGCGCGTTTTTTTTCGTTTTTTCATGCCTTCTAACGGCACATTCTCAAGTAGTATCCCCTTTTGACATTAGATTTCAAACAAATCAAAAAGGTGGTATTCAGATGATATCAAATGTTGCTTTAACCTGCAACGCTTCTAATGGGAATTGCGCCACTTTTCAAAATCAACTGCCACCAAACGGAAATCACAATCAAGATGGGGGCGTGGTGATGGAATATGTTGATATTGACTCAGATCCATCAACGTGGATGTCCTCTAGTGATAGTTTGGCATTACCCTCTTGCAGTGAAGTTTCATTTGCAGGTCTATATTGGAGTGCACGTGTTCAACCGAATACATCGGAATATGTGAATCGAAATCAAGTACGAGTAAAGTTGGGTAATTTCTTTTATCAAACTTTCACTGCAGATGAAACCTTAGATGTTCTCAATATACCAACGAATCCTTCCTTTGGAATGCCTGGTTACTATTGCTATAAAAACATAACCCCTCTCGTACAAGCTTCTGGGGGTAATGCACGATTTACAATTGCCAATATATCTTCTGAAACGGGTGATGAGAATTTATTTGGTGCTTGGACGATTGTTGTGGTTTACAGTAATCAATTGGAATCAATGCGAAACTTGACGGTTTTTGACGGAATGGGTTACGTAAGTGGTCAAAATAACTTAGACATTCCCATATCCGGTTTTTTAACACCAACGTTAGGCCCCGTGAGCTTCGAATTAGGGGTTGTCGCTTATGAAGGTGATAGAAGTATTCAGGGAGACCGGTTTCAGTTTCAAGGTAGCGGTGGATTCCTGGATGTTCCTGACCCCCTGCGAAATCCGTCCGACTTTTTTAATAGTACAATAACAAGTGGTGGAGCACTTACCCCCTTTAGAAATCCGAGCTTCAATAACATGCTAGGATTTGATAATGGCATATTTATTCCTGATAATTCTGCCTTTACTTACATCGGGAATGCAGCAACTAATGCAACCATAAGGGTAGCAACATCACAAGACGCCATTCTTCCTAGAATCATTACTTCGGCGATTGATATTTATGAACCTGACTTAAGAGCTACAGTATTTATTAATGATATAAATGGAGCACCTGCGGAGCCAGGAGACATACTGGAATATACAGTCACAGGAAAGAACATAGGCTCGGATGTATCTTTGGGTACTTATATGGAAACCACGTTGAATATACGTACTGAATACATTCCAAACAGTATTGAATATTTGAATGGTGGTTTTATTGGAGCCAAGACAGATGCGTCTGGTGATGATCAAGCAGAATATGATGCAGCGAATAGAATTGTTCGAACAAGGATAAATCTAGGTGCCGATGCTATCACAGGTGGAACCATGACTAACTCAGCAACAGGAGCGGACAGTTCATCGGTCAAATTTAGAGTGCAGGTGGTTGATGACTGTATCATCTTAGATTGTGACTCAACTCTTGAAAATGAGGCATACATTTATGGGAACGGTCAAATCTCAGGAAATTTGTTTGATAATAATGGTGTTTCTGCCTCATATGATGCCAATGGTTGCCCTTCAGCCACCACAAATGTGGTAACTGTTTTCTCCCCCAATTGTGACGAAATCGAAATTTCACACAACGAGCCACTCTGCGAGGGTGATACCATAACATTCGTAGCCCCTGTTTCTGATTTTGTAACTTACGAATGGCAAGGCCCGAATGGCTTTTCTTCTTCTGAGGCGAATCCTGTAATTCCAGATATCACCGTCGATGATGCAGGGGTTTATTCTCTATTAATTACCCTTAGTGATAGCACATGTGCATACGATTTGCTATTGGATACAGTTGAAATTGAACCAGCTCCTACCTTAATATTGGATTCTTTAGTTAATGTTACTTGTAATGGTTTTGACAACGGAATTATCGCAATCACACCTCAAGGACTTGACCCTATAGACGTTTTTTGGTCCAACTTTTCGACAGATACTATTTTGACCCAACTTCCTCCAGATACTTTTGTTGTTCAGCTCACAGATCAAAATGGTTGTGACCGTTTTTATGAATTCGAAATTACCGAACCCACCGCCTTAACTTCAAATACGGGTATATTAAGTAATTACAATGGTAGTGATGTGTCGTGTTTCGGTGTGAGTGATGGTTCAGTATACGTAAATTATTTTGGAGCCACAGCCCCTTACAACGTAAGTTGGTCACCCGGTTTTCAAACAACAGATACTATTGTAGATTTACCAGCTGGGGAATACATTGCTACAATTACAGACTCTAATTCATGCGAGATTTTAGATACTATTGTAATTACTGAACCTTTAGCAATTCAAGCATCTGATTCCGTTGTTAATGTCTCTTGTAACAATGGTTCCGATGGAGAAATATTTGTTAGTGTAAGCGACGGAACTCCAGGTTACGTGTACAATTGGATTGAAGGTACAACTGGAACCGATTCAAGTATTGACAGCTTGTCTTCTGGTTTGTATGTTGTGGAAATTAGTGATACCAATGCATGTGTGTTCATAGATAGTATTCAGGTAAATCAGCCTCTTACGCCTATAAGTTTATCTGAAACCCATGTAGATGTATTGTGTTTTGGCGATTCTACAGGAAATATTGATTTAAGTGCTGTTGGAGGCACGCAGCCATACAACTATTTGTGGATAAATGACTCGATATCGCAGGACTTGACAGACCTTTTTGCAGGAATATATAATGTAACTGTTACGGATTCTCTGGGTTGCTTTGATACGCTATCCGTAGAAGTTACTGAGCCCTCAGCACCTTTATCTGTGGTTTTAAACACCATTGATGTTCTGTGTTATGGTGACTTTACAGGCTCCGTTGATGCCACAATAGCCGGTGGAACAGCTCCATATACTTACTTGTGGTCAAATGGAGAAATCACTGAAGACATTTCAAATATACCGGCAGGTAATTATTCGATTCAAGTAACCGATTTTCATAATTGTAGTTTTTCAGTGAGCACCCCAATTACTGAGCCTTCGGATTCTTTATTGATTGAACTTACTTCATTTGATGCAGATTGTTTTGGCGCTTCTACCGGAAGTATTTTGGGTTCAGTAAGTGGAGGAACCGCTCCTTACGATTACTTATGGTCAAACAGTGAGATTACAGATGATATTTCTAACCTAAACTCAGGGGGTTATTCTTTAACTGTTACAGATGATAACAATTGTGTTGCATCACTTTCTGACACCGTGAACCAGCCAGAAGAGGTTTTGCTCACATTCAGTCAGGTGGATGTGCTGTGTTTTGGAGATCTTACAGGTAGTATTGATCTGGAAGTGGAGGGAGGTATAATTCCTTACACTTATCTTTGGTCTTCAGGAGAGATAACACAAGATATTTCTGAAATACCTGCAGGCACATATGATGTTGATGTTTTTGATGACAACAATTGTCTTTCTGAAATTCAGGTAATCGTATCAGAACCTTTAACCCCGATTTTACTGACCGAAACACATACGGATGCGCTTTGCATTGGAGGCAGTCAGGGAACCATTGATTTAAGTGTTTCTGGAGGAACTCCGGGGTATTCAATTGTTTGGAACAACAACGAAATTACAGAAGATATTATTGACCTGGTAGCAGGGATCTACACAGCGCAAGCTACAGATAACAACGGATGCGTGGATAGTTTGTCTATTGAAATTCTTGACCCTTCAAATACCATGGTTCTTTCAGTATTAGAAACAGATGTGCTTTGTTTTGCAGACAGCACAGGAGAAATTGATTTGACCGTTACTGGAGGTGCTTCTCCATATAGTTTTGACTGGTCTAATGGGGATGATACTGAAGATATTGATAGTTTAATCACTGGCAATTATTTTGTAATTGTACAGGATAACAATTTCTGCGAGTCCTTTATATCTGGATTTATTGATCAGCCTTTAGCACCCATATCAATTACTGATTCTCTCATTCATGTGCTTTGTAATGGTGATTCTACTGGTGCTATATTCATAGAAACTTCAGGGGGCACTGGGCCCTATTCTTATCTGTGGAGCAATGGCAGTGTGGATCAGGATATAGACACTCTTTTCTCGGGCAATTATGCTGTTACAATTACCGACGACTTTGCCTGTACATTGGATTCTACACTTACAATAGTTGAACCTTTTGCAATAAATATTTTTAATGTGATTACAGACGTAAGTTGCTTTGGAGGTTCCGATGGCGCCATAGACATCAACCCTGGAGGAGGCGTTCCACCATACAGCTATTTATGGAGCACAGGAGATACCATTCAGGATATTGATTCTCTTGTTTTTGGAAACTACACCATTCAGATTACTGATACCAATGGATGTATTGAAGAGCAGACCTATTTGGTTGGTCAGCCTGCAACACCTGTTGCGATCGCTGATACTTCAGGAAACATTTCTTGTTTTGGAGGCAATGATGGATTTATTGACATTACGGTTACAGGTGGAAATGGAGGATACAGCTTCGATTGGAGTAACGCTGCGTTAACTGAAGATCTCACAGACCTTTTTGTTGGGGTTTATATCATAGAAGTTGAAGATTCCCTTGGGTGCTTTTCCTCAGATACCATAACGCTCACAGAGCCTCTGGCTCCTTTATCCCTTACTACAGAAATGACCGCAGTACTTTGCTTTGGAGAAGCCAATGGTATAGCATCTGTTTCTGCTTCTGGAGGCACAGCACCATATACCTACCTATGGTCGAACACGGAAACCACAGATACCATTACCGGACTTTTAATCGGCGATTACACTGTTTTAGTAACAGATTCACTCGGATGTATTGATTCTGCAGTAGTTACTGTAACAGAGCCACCAGTGCTCACTGCAGTTGCAGATTCTATTGATGTGTTGTGCTTTGGAGATTCTACAGGAAGTGTTACGGTAAGTCCTCAAGGCGGTATGTTGGTTTATGATTATCTATGGGATACTGGAGACATTACAGCTACAGTAACGGATCTTCCTGCAGGATTCTATGAGGTTACAGTAACAGATACCAACGGCTGTACTTTTATTACCAATACCACCATCAATCAGCCTTTGGCACCATTATCAGATACTTTGATTATTGCAGACAACCTTTGCTTTGGAGAGGATTTGGGTAGTATTGATGCCACGATCAGTGGAGGAACAGTTCCGTATGATTATTCGTGGTCAAATGGTGAAACAACAGAAGACATTGACAGCTTGGCAAACGGACTTTATAGCTTGACAGTAACCGACGACAACCTTTGTGTGCTCGTTATTGATACAGTGATCACATCTCCAACAGAAATTGACATCACGCATGTACAAACCAATGTGAGTTGTTTTGGTGGGAATGATGCCACCATAGATTTAACGGTTGGTGGCGCAGTGCCTCCATATTCTTACTTGTGGAATACTGGTGATACTCTTCAGGATCTTGACAGTCTTTTTGTGGGTACCTATGATGTAATCATTACAGACAGCAATAATTGTGAGGACCCATATACTGTAACGATTACTGAACCATTGGCACCACTCGCACTCAGTGCTGACTCGATTAATGTGGCTTGTTTTGGTGATTCTACAGGATCTATTGATCTTACAGTAACTGGAGGAACGATTGCCTATAGCTTTAGCTGGAGCAATGGGGAAGTTACAGAAGACATTATCGATATTCCTACTGGAACCTATCAGGTGATAGTAACGGATGACAATCTGTGTGTGGACTCATTGAGTATGTCCATTGATCAGCCTGCAGCACCTATTGCTTTGAGTGCTACACAGGTAGATATCCTTTGTTTTGGAGACTTTACAGGAGAAATTGATTTAACCGTTACGGGAGGAACTCCTGCAACAACGGGATATGTATACGATTGGAACAATGGTCTGTCTGCAGATGAGGACCTTACAGGACTTCCTTTTGGAACCTATGATGTACTTGTAACAGATTCTTTATTGTGTAGTGATTCACTGACAGTTACCCTCACAGAACCCGCAATAGCTATTGATATTGAATTTACCATTCTCAACGTGGCCTGCTTTGGTGACTCTACAGGAGATGTTTCTGCGGTAATCAGTGGAGGAACGGGGCCTTATACCTGGTTCTGGAATTTCCCAATAGCAGATACCACACTCTTTATTGATTCACTACCTGCAGATGGTTATGTGCTCAATGTACTGGATTCCAACAACTGTACGTATGCGGAAACAGCGGTAGTAACAGAACCCGCTGGACCACTTACTTCAGCTTATGCTGATGTGCAGCCTTCGTGCTTTGAATATGAGGATGGTTCACTGACCTTGATTCCTTCGGGAGGAACACCAGATTATTCTTACCTGTGGAACACTGGAGATACGACCCTGTCAATCGATTCTCTTACCACAGGAGATTATAGCGTGGAGATTTACGATGCTCTAGGGTGTTATTTTGCACTAGATATCTTTTTGGATGAGCCGCCAGAGCTTCAGATCTCTTTTGATGTGGACAGCCTTGCGGGATGTAGTCCATTTACGGTGTCTTTTACCAATACCTCTAATGCTACGGCAGATTGTGAGTGGGACTTTGGTGATGGAAATACCTTTAGTGGGTGTGAAGATGTCGTAAACATCTATGAGGAAGGAGGGATCTACTCTGTGTCACTTACCGCATATGATGACAATGGATGCTTTAATGATGTGACCTACAACGACTTTATTACGGTGTATCAGACACCTACTGCAGGTATGAATATTGATCCGCAGATTCTTTTCCCTGAAACACCAACAACAGATATTACCAATACATCTATTGGGGCAAGCATGTATGTGTGGAATATGGGAGACTCTCCTCAGGATTACGGATTCTTTGAGCCTGGAGCATATACGTATTCACCTAATGTTCAAGATACTTTCGTAGTCACGCTTTTGGTCATTAGTGATGATGGATGCACTGACAGCACTTCGGATATTGTCATCTTTAGAAACGACCCTTTCTTCTTCGCACCAAACAGCTTTACCCCGGATGGAAACAATCTAAATGAGTTATGGATACCCGTGTTCTCAAGTCCAGATTATGTTGAGAGATACGACCTACAGGTCTACAACAGATGGGGAGAACTCGTCTTTGGAACAGATCAGGTGACACAAGGATGGAACGGAATGGTAGACAATAGTGGAAACATCGCTCAAGATGGTATCTATACCTGGAAAATGTCTTTCAAATGGTACGACCAAAGAACCTATCAGCTTACGGGGCACATCACCCTCATTAGATAAGTCCAAACGCCATAAGCCAACAACTAAAGGGCTTCACAATGGAAAAATAAAGATGTATCTTTAGCCCTACGTTATATGCAAATAAAATCATTGTTGCTACATTTAGGCTAAATAATATATGAATATGAAAGCATTATTACTTATAATAACATTAACTACTTTTTCATTTCTGCAGGCACAACAAACTTATGTTCCTGATGATAATTTTGAAGCATACCTTGAATCCAATGGGATGGGCAATGGTATACCAAATGATGACTCTGTGCTCACGGCTAATATAAGCGGAGTAACATCATTGGGTGTGTCCTTACAAGGTATTTCAGACTTGACTGGAATTGAAGATTTTTCTGCGTTAACATACCTTAACTGCAATTCTAATTCACTTTTGACCTTGAATCTAAGTCAAAATTTTCTTCTTCAACAGCTATTCTGTGCAGGAAACAATCTTACAAGTCTTGATTTTAATTCAAATCCTCAGTTGAGCAATGTTGTATGTCAATCGAATCCAATCACAAGTTTAAATTTAAATGGAGCATCTTCACTCTCTAATCTGAATTGTGCTTTATGCCAATTGACATTTTTAGACGTATCCAATAATCCTGCTCTTACAGATTTAAATTGTCAACAGAATCCAATCACAAGTTTAAATTTAAATGGAGCATCTTCACTCTCTAATCTGAATTGTGCTTTATGCCA